>Ga0209489_100886_pt1 | contig 59850 bp, 36 predicted proteins | sample SiratrowhiteBW_FD_187527 | JGI IMG/M metagenome (GOLD analysis project Ga0209489, IMG submission 187527) | Root nodule microbial communities of legume samples collected from California, USA - Siratro white BW (SPAdes) (version 2) | ecosystem: Host-associated > Plants > Roots > Nodule | place... | reverse complement strand
AAAAAACAAAATATATATATATATATATATATATATATATATATATATATATATAAACAATAAAAAACATTAATATGAAGCATATAAGAAATATTTCAACTCTTTACAAAAATAAATCTATATAAGATTTTGGATGTATTGAACAAGTAACGTCAAACACATCATTTCTACAAATATGTCATATGTCTTTATGAGTTATATTATCAACATTATCCCTTTATGATAAAGTACAAAAAATCAAAAAGTAATTTAATATAAAAAGATCAGCCTCCTAAAATGCTCATAAACCTCTTTTCAAAATGATTCAATGATCTATTGATATCCTTCATTTTCCTAAAAGCCTCAAAATGTTTCATGGTGTACCTTCATGGAGCATGTTATAATTGCACATTTAATATGAAAAGTAGCACTAACCAGCCAAATTGTATCTATGATTTATCCTGAATAAGAGTAAAGGTAAACAAATATGTAAGATGCATCTTGTTTTTCAGTTCCGACATAATTACATTTCTAATCTGTTAGACATTTTCTTTTCAGTTTGGTTACATGTGCTTAGCCAGTGGATTTTAAGCACACTCTTAAATTTAGACACTAGTCATAATATGAAAACATTGTGTTACTATATTTCCTTCTTATCTATACCCATATTTTAATCTTTTGAATCATAATGAAAATCTCTACAACATCACATTTCCTCATCCTAAAAATAATGATATTTTTGTGATTTTAGATACATCATATAATAGCCACCAACAAAGATTTTGAGATATAATTAATTTTTCTGATACCGTTAAATCAAGATTAAGAGAATGTTCCTTGACTATGTTATAATGTACATGTTGCCTACTTAACCACGTATAAGTCTTTTTCTAAATTTTACTTGTTATATCACAAGTGATATTTTTGTAGTTTTAGATGCATCATATAATAGCCACCAACAAAGATTTTGAGATATAATTACTTTTTCTGATACCGTTGAATTAAAATTAAAAGAATGTTCCTTGACTATGTTATAATGTACATATTGCCTACCTAACCACGTATAAGTCTTTCACTAAATTTTACTTGTTATATCACCACAAGTGAAAAATAAGTGTTATATTTTCATTATTTATATTACATATAGCACAACTTTTATGGATTAGTATTTTTCTACTACCTAACTTATGATATGTTGCAATCATATCCTTCAAAGCTTTGTGTATAAAACTGGGTAGAAGGTAGTATTTTGGTTTTTCAGAGTTTATTATACACCTCCCTCTCATGTTCTCTGGTTTCATTTTTTAGTATCTTGTATGCCAATCTTAAGTATATATAGTAAATTATCCTCACTTCTGCACACCCACCCACTCATCTTTCTTATTTCTTTTCATTATACATCCCTGTAAGAACTCCTTTAACATTGATTCCTTCCAAGTAAACCATTATCTTCTCTGACAAAATGTAACCCATTTGATCCACTTTGAACAAAAACCTAACCTACTTATCATATACATTAGGAATTCCTAATTTCCAGTATCATATTTCTTTTCAAAATTCACCTTTATAATTAGGTATTCCTCCATTTTTTTCCTGCTTCATTATGACTTTATTGGTTAGAACTATACTATTTATCATACCTCATTACTCTAAGGAAGCAAATTTCTTTAACATATGTGATTATTTTATCTAACATTCTAACTAATTCCAACTAAATCAGATGTAATCTAGCATATTTTCATTGATTTCACCCTTTTGTGTCTTTCTCAACTATTACTAACGTGCCCATTGGGACAATGATCACCTTGAAACATTCCCAATCCCAAAGAGATAGAGGAATACCCCAACACCTTATCCAAACCCTTCTATTGTCCAGTACTGTGTGACCTCTCCATCTGGTTATAGACACCAACATAGTAACTAATCATATTTTATTCATCGAGAAGCTTTTGTAATTTTCCTTCTTTCTCCCGAAATAATATAAATAATAGTATAAAAATTGAATTTCATGTCTTAGACATAGAAGTTACACCATTCATTGAAAGTTAGATACCTTTGGATCCTTGATCAACTAACTTATTATCCAAAATCCTCTACGGCTTTGTATGAGAACTTTCTATCTAAGATCTATCTTGAACTATTTCACATTTACAACTCTATATCATTAAACCTGTTATTATTAACACAAGAAAAAATAGGGACTATAACATAATAACAAGATTCTAAGTAATCAAATAGATATTTCACATTTACATAAAAACTTAATCACGATTTTCTTTAATTGATATATAATTGTCCCACTTGGATTAAGGGTGAATTTTAGATCAAAAATAAAATTATGAAGGTATAAAAAGTAACTCACTTATTATGTGGACTTTTAATAAATGTGTGCGCATTAGGAAAGGTTCAATTTAAAAGTTTAAAAATTGTAACCCACCTAATAATCTGAAACTCTCTCTAGTCATATAAGTTTTTATTAATTTGTTAAAATTTAATACTGATCATTAATAATAATTAAATTATGTTTACATTCAACACATAAATACAAAATAAAATAAAAATAAAAATACAGGAATATGCAATATGAAAAATTATCTTTTATTTTATAAAGTAGGTAAAAGAACCTTGTGAGGAAACACTTCGATGACTATAACAATAACTTTTTAAATAACCTTTCGATAGATTGTTGTGACAAAAAAACCTCCCTATTTTAATAAATAGATTATATCTCCAATACAAACTTCAATCTATCAATTCAGACCATTTAAAACTAACTTATCAATATTAATGATGAAAATCCATTTCAAATCAAAGCAGATACACTAAATATATTTTCTGAAATTCGGTAAAAGAAAAAAAAAACGTAACGGCAATTGATATTTTGTTCGACTTATCCTAAAAGTCTTCGGCATTGAAGTTTCCGATACATTTTATATCATTTCTGGATATAAAATATAGTTACTGTTGTTTTTCACTTTTAACTGAAGAGGTTAGGCAGGTTCCATGTTCTAACTTTTCATAAAAAATGTTAATTGAATAGTTAAGAAAAGAAAAAAAAATATGATTAGAATAACTTTACAATGACAAGTTAGAAGTAACATTGAGCCTAAATAACATATGCAAATAAGTTCATTAGATCAGTCTTTAGAAAAAGTATTCAATTATATTCAAATATTTGTTTTATATTTTAACCAAAGTGTGGTACAAGAATTAATTATATATCATCTTGAATGTAAAATGGAAAAAATTTCTTCAGTTCCCACCCTTCTATTTTAATTATAGATATAAATCAATACTTTTAGTGGTCGGAGATAGAAATCATTTTCAATTTTTCAGTTTAATATTTTAATGTTCTCCAATATTTATGAAACAATTGATGAGAAATGACAGTTGAACTATCTAGAAATTTCACCAAACTCTAATTCATCCTTGTTAATTAATGAAAATTTTCAACTTCTTAATTAGAAGTCAGACACCTTCCCATAACATCTAAGAGACAGAATACTTAATATATATAGTTAAAAAAAAGTCATTCCATTTACTCTTCAAACAAATAGACTATCTACTGATTTAAATTTTAGAGTTTTTTAATACATTATTATATGTAACTGGTTATACGTATTTATATATCATGAACAAAATAATTCATAAGAAAAATCTATATGCCTTCATAACAGTTTTACGACCAATACCTTTCTTTTTATAAGAAAATTAGGTGAGTTGAATATCTCAAACACTCACAAAACATATCTGAATACTCAAAAAATATTTATAGATTATTTATCACCAAATAATATTTAAAATAAGATCCTTAATAATTGGATCAACTTTTGCTGGTGTTATTATTTTTAGTTTACAATCCTATAATTCTAATTAATATTAACTGTATAAGTCTTGCAGGGTACAATTAAACATATAATTCATTTTTGAGCGATAATTGACAAATTACTTTTTTTTTTATCAAACACTGAAACAACATACGACTTTATTTATTATTTTTTTAGTTCTTTTCTTTTTTCTAGTCACTTATAACTCAGATAAAAGTAATAAAATAAGAATGTTGTTAGTGTTGAGATTGTAATGGGTCTTTATTTTTTCATATTCAATCAGCATTCTAAAAACTTATTAAATTGGTGTTTATGTTTGTAACCATGATCGATTTAATATTATTCGATTATAATAGGTTAGTTGGATTCGTGTACAAACACCATAAAAAAAATGATGAAAAAAATTTACAAGCACCATATACAAATATGCAGCTATCACAACAAAGGAATCTGGGACTGGATAGTTGGTCATTTCATACACCAAAAGGACAGCTGCATTCATGCCTATATAAATCGAAGAGGGTTTTTACATATAATTTAATGCTGATATTATTTTCAGAAAATCAGAAACATATTTTCTTTGGTAGATGTATAATTGGTGTTTCTCTTATTAAATTATATGTTAATTTTCAATGTCAAATTGTTATTTTGTGAAAAAACTGTATTTCAAAACTATATAACAGTCTTGATAAACCCTTATATTATAATAGGAAATGTACCACAATGAATTATTTTATACAGGTTTTTATATAAAGGTTAGGATAATTTTATTACTTTTTTTTAATTAAAATTTTTTATTACGGATAAAAAAAAACGTGTTAGTTGATTCATAAACGAACACTAACATTAATAACATATATGTATAAAATTTAAATCAATAATTCATTGGACATATAAATGTTAAATTATATGTTTTTACCTGGATTCAATATATCATAATTCACTTGTTAGTACAAATAACCATAAAAGTGAAATTAATCTTTCGTCCATCAATTAGGAAAAACTCATAATAAGATTCCTTTTTTTTAATAATAGATTTGATGAACATAAAAAAAATCAAACATATTGTTGTTCCTCTAATTGGATGACAGATTTGCTGTCCAACATAATCTAATCCATTAACTAAAATATTCAATTACAGACCAAATACTATATATGTGTGTCCTTGCAAAGGGTACAGTAGTCCATTTAATCTCCAACTGTCCATAAATTCCTCCCTTTCTCCTTTATTGAAAGGGTACTTGTAATGTATAAGGTATTAAAAAGTTCTAGGTACATGTTTTAGAGAAAAATAAATATAAAAAGGCGACATAATATTTTGATAATATTTTATACATAATAAACGATATTACTCTGATTTACACAGAAAAGGTAATCAAGGAATGCATATTTGATGTAAACGAGATTATTATGTAACTTACAAAGAGAAACGATCGATCTTGAAGAAGAGTGTTCCAAGAGATAATTGAGAAGTTGGAAAGTGTCCAAAGGTACATAATTGTTGGGAAAGACATAGAAAAGAAAGTAATAGAAGTAAGTAGTTAGAAAGTGGTATGAAATGAAAAGTAAAAGAATGATCGAAAGTTGTTATATGAAGATATAATGAGGCATGTATAGATAGTGGTAGATCTAGAATTGGTTTGGATGAAGGGTCCCCCACCCTAGCTATAAAAGTAGACGTTAGGGCTAATTAAGAGGAGGAGGGGTGTTTCATTATTATCTTTATTTACGATGAACATAAAGCTAGCAGATTGTACTGTAAAGGTCCCTTTACTCCTCATGTGAGCCTTCCATTAATTACCCCAAATTAATTGGATCATTGGTTTGGACGCATGCACTGTCCATCAGTGATCTATCCAAATCATTCTATAATTGTACTAAACCTCAACATGGACCACATCCCACACCATTTCATACATAACACCTTTCTTTACTTTCTTTCTCACCATAACACTACTCAATTCAATTATTATTCATTATATCAACAAAAAATCCAATCAGAAAACCACTATTATATATTCCACCACTTCCCAATATGAGTTGTTACTGCTAAAGCTCAGCAACCTGTTAATACTATCTTTTCCTAATCGCCAAAAGGAAAGGAAAGGACTCTTTCTTTCTTTTTTTTTTTCTTAAATAACTGGATTTCTATTCTGAACATACATTCGAAAGTAATTAACAATAATATAATAGGCCTGTATAAAGGTTAATGAAGAGTGACTCATCCTATAAAATCAAACTGCTTCAAAACACAAGTTTTAGGTTGACACAGGTTAACCTTTACAGAAAATTTAATATATCAGACAAAATTAAAACGCCACACCGAAAAAGGTTTAAAATAGGTTAAATGCCTAATATCGTGAGCTCATCAGGGTTGAGAATTTTGAGTATCAACGTTACAAGTTTTAAAAAAGGTAAAAGTAAAATTATAAGCCACCTTGGCAGTGTTTCTAGTTATATAATGAAAACTGGTGTAGTTTCTTTGTAAAAGAAAAAACAATATTTTAGTATATTTGCTTACCATCAAATATACTAAAATAGATAAGAGGTCTGCACGCAATCTTGCGAGATGTGAGACAGAAATATCGATCCCGTATATTAAACAAGGAAAAACATATTAGGAACTCAGTTTTGTTTTGGAAAGAAAAAGTGAGTTTAATTTAGGTTTATTTATATGAAACAAGAGCATGCATGATGGACCATCTCAGGTCGGAAAATTGGAGAGTCCAAGACAGAAGCAATAGAAAAAAATGGGAGATGATATGTGTAGGTTTGGCTGGTTTTCGATGTTTATTATGATGATAAGATAGGATGAGGTGCATGCACATTAAATGTGGCTGAGGACCATGCTCGATATGCAGAGAGTCCTTGGCATGGTGGCCCGGTAATATATAGCAAGTGACCACTGACATAAATACACTCACACAGAAGAGGCGTAACCCTTTTGAACATATTGATTGGTGGCTTACATTCCTAGTTCTAAGTGCAGCCCTCCCAAATGCCAAACCCAAACTAGTTTCAAGTTACATGAAGATCTGGCTATCTAGTTACCTATCTCCAACACCATCCACATGTCTTGCTATCTTCCTCTTCTTTTGTCTCTTTTTGTTTTATTGCACCAAATTTGAAAGGAACAAGAGAATGTAATCTGTACGAAGTTTCTCTAGTGGTACCATACATGTCGTTACTTTGGGATGTACGTGGAACGTGGTGGTCTCGTTTCAAGTGTCCTCGTGAGTTCAAATTCTCCTCATTTTTGAATCACAACTACACACTGTTTCTATATGAACTTTCCATCACCAAATTTCACTGCTGCCAATAGTAAAGTGTTAATACATACACTATGCATACACTGCTGCAACAGCATCCTCATACAAGCACAACAATTACTAAATCACTAGTTGTCTTTAAAGATTTCAAAAGTAGACAAAACGTGTCCTTGCAAACTTCTTTTCTGTTTTAATTTATAAACTATTGTCTGTTGGATACTTATCATTTAAATTCTAACATAAACAGTATATTGAATGAAACAGAAAAACACAAATTTGGTCGTTCAGAAAAAAAAAAAAAAATAAATTGGAATAAAAATCATGAAAAAAAAAAAACAATTCTAGAAAATTTAATCTGATGTAATGAATTACTGTTTGCAATGTAATATTTTTTATAGTTAAACTAACCACTATTAATAATAAGAATTAAAAAATTAACGCTAAACGAATGTCAAGAATCTGAAAGAAATGGAAACATTAAAATTAAAAATATTTATAAGTCTAATCATAATAAAATAGTTTGTTTTAAAAATAAAATCAAGAGTAATAACAGATCAAATATTTCAAGTTAAATTAGGAAGAAATAAAGCATCAAGCTTATATATTTATTTAATAAATATTTCAGAACAAAAAAAGGACCAATCAATATTTTATTTTTAAAAAATACTATTAAGCTGTTACCACCCACATGAGAAAAGAGTTTGTTTGATAACGCCTGTTCTTAAAGAAAGAAAAAACCAAGTCACTGTTCTGTTTTCATTTGGCCCATATGAGTTTTGGATCCTGTAATGTTTGATAGTTTTTTTTCTTTTATATATAAAAAATGGTAGAATATAAGAGAATAGTTTATCTAAGTGGAACTTCACAAGTGAGGTTATTTAAAAGTTTTTCTTAAATTGAGACTTTCAAACTATCATAATTAAAAATTTTACTAACAAAATCAAAGTAATATTATTTGACTCCAATTTCTTCGTAACATTTGTAGATACAAATGTTAGCTTGTCATCTGATGTGACATTCTCAAACTAGCAAATGCAATAGACTTCTTACGAAAATAAGGAAAATGATATTTTGATAATTTAGTATGGTCATTCAAAAATGAATTTGTCTTAAAAAAGAAAAAAAGAGATCTGAATCTGTTCCAATACTGTCTCCTTGTTCAGAGATAATTCCTTCTTCCCTTTTCCATTCAAGAATAAATATGTCTAGACACGCTTGCCCATGTCAATGACACCATTGGAAGCCTGAAAGTGTTCTAAACATAGTCTTGTAAACTTTATTTTCACGAGTCAGAGCCTTTATGAGCCAACGTCACTCACTATTCTACCGATTTATCATTTGTCTACACCATTTTCTGACAACTCATCATATGTGAGAAAAAAATTCATTTTCTTCATTGTTCAAATGATCTCTCTTTCATCTAAAATTCTTCCTACTTCTCAAGTTTTGCTATCTTTTTCTGTCGTTGAAAGAAGATAGAGTCTATTAATCTTTTTGCATTCCCTAATTTAGTCATAGTTTGAGTGAATAATTAGAAGTGAAGGCTCTTTTCAATATTTTTTTTTTCTCATGAAATTAAATGTGTTCTCCGTGTAATTTTATAGTTGTTATTATTACAGGATTGTGATATGATTTATTTGTTGAACTTTGGACGGTTTGAATTAACAGGTCAATAAGTATAAGTATAATTGAGAAATTGATGTGAATTCTAAAAAAATTAAAGAACAAAGGAACTCTTCTAATTTTTTTCTTGTTTACAGCTATTATATTTCATTTTTTTTTATATAATTCAGCTATAGAACAAAGATAACTTGTTTATTTTGACTTGTAGATAGTAACACACATGCTAATTAGGATATTTTTGAGAATTTACCATTATATGAACTGTATTATTTTTGAACGAATATTTAGAATACTTAGTGAGTCGATCACGAACGTAAATGTTATGAGTAGCCATTAATGAACTAAAGAGAAAAGTTTAAATAATGAAATGTGAACATTTTTCTCAGATCTTGTGGCATGCATCTAAAACTTGAATAGGTGTCGGCAAGTTGGATTATGATTCTGTGCATATATATATAGAAGTAGCCATATTACAAGCTTTCTACAGACATAAACACTCTCTCCTAAGACATTCGATCTCTATTACTTGTGTCAAACATGTTCTCCCAGGATCCATCGTTGATCTTCAGCCCTTTTCACTTGGGGGCGAAAGCCTGTAGGGGTGATCAAACAAAGATAAGGTGAGTATAAAGAATTGGTGAATAATTGAAGGCACAGTGTAGAAAGAAATTGGTTGAGTTAACTTACAGCAAAAATGGTAGCATGGCCAGGATCTGCAAGGTGGGCAAAGAGGTTGTCAATAGGACCAGTGCCAGTATATATGTGCTGGAACCATGCACCCATCACAGCCAACATGGCCAATCTGCCGTTCTTGATCTCCTTAGTTCTCAACTCCTTGATCTTCTCAGGAGAACCACTTCCCCATCCAAGGGGGTCAAACCAAAGCCCACCTGGGTAACCAACATCAGTTCCTGTGAGCTTGTTGTTGGGAAAGATGGGGTCAGTGTTCACACAGCCTGGCTTGATTATGTCAGCCCACCTTCTACCCTCAGCCCACCCAATGAAAAAGAGCTCAACAATGAAGAGGGTGGTGGTGTCTGTGAAGTATTCCTGTTCTCCAGCTGTGTACCATGAGGGAGTGTTCAACACACCAATCTTTGTCAGGAATTCTGGAATGAAAATCCCAGCAGCACCCAACATTGCCCATCTGCAGTGCACTAGCTCTGCCTGAACATTCCACCTCAGACTCTCCGGGTCAGATCCTATCAATTCATAACAAATTCACTTACAATTGAAATTTCATTATAGCATATTAATTGTTACAGTTGAATACTGAGAGCACTCACTTACCAAGACCAAGAGGGTCAAAGCCAAAGTCTCCAGGGAGACTGCCATCAAGCCATGGAGGTGGTGTGCTGCCCGGAAACCATAAGGGTCTGTCAGGGTCGGCTACTGCACACACTGTAGTGCTGGATCGTCCTCCTACTGCTGCTGTGTATTTCTTCACCCTCAATTTCCTTCCACCAACAAAAGAAGCTTTGGGGGTTCCCAAGCCTGATCCATTCTTCTGGGAACTGCACAAATTCGCTACTTTTGATCAATCATGTACATATATGCATGGAATGGAATGGATTAATAAATAAATATATCTGCAAATAATGGGAGAGTGGAGAAACTTGCCTTGGCGTGGAGATGGAAACAGCAGCAATGGCAGAGGAGGCACAAGCGGAAGCCATTCAGCCTTGATTCAGAAAAAAAAAGTATTATTCCACCAGTGACTCTGCTTCTGTGTATATGTTTGATGATCAATGGTAATGGAAAGCAAAATTGTTGATGTACAGAGGATCTTATCCGAAAGGATAGGAGTGTGAATGGGTAGTGAAATTGTGGGTTGCCATGTGGCATGTGAAATCTAATTGGATAGCTTCACCTCAAAAAAATCAAAATCTGGTGGCTCATACGCCCCTCTGCCTTCCACCAAATCTAATGGCTGCCACATGTCACCACAGAACACAGGACATGCAGATTCTTATGTGCTATTTTCCTTGCACACCAATCACAAACATGTTGTGGGACCTATTCATGTTAGTTCATATGAAATATCTCTTGAGACTATTTTTAAATAATTATAAAAAATGTGTTAGGTTACAAACAATATACTTATTGTTAATTATTATAGAAAACTTCACTAAAATTTATATTGAATTACTATAAGAAAGTCTTGTTTATCAATGTAAAAATGAATCATTCTTGTCTTTAATAAATTAACATTTTAAAAGATTATTCTTTTTTCTTTTTAACCAATTTCATCTTGCTTAACCTCTATGCTTCTATTTTTTTTTTCAAGAAAACTCATTTGGTCAGATTCAAATAATTTAACCTTGTAATTTATGTTGCCTCCTTAGATTTAAATTTGTGGCATATAAGACACCACATCGCTGATCTTTTCATCACTTCAGATTTCTTTTTTTTTATCACTCCAATGTTATTTAAACTTGTCATCCTATATATTATTAGTTAGTATTTCTGTCAAAATAGAGAGAGTTCATAATAGGCTCAGAAATTGAGTGTGGAGTTTGCTTGGAGGATAAATATGTGAAGGCAATTACTTTCGGAAACCCACTTTTAAATATGTATCCCCATAATTTTTAAAATGATTATTTTACTTTTGTTTGAAGTGACTTTCAGATTACTTTTTTTGAAGTTTTTCCAGAACACATTTTCTGAAATACATGAAATACATTCTGAAACATTTTTCAGAATAAGATTTCTTAAATAAAATTTCCAAAACACATAAAATACATTCAAAAATTATTTTTGGAACAAGATTTATAGAACAAACTTTTTATAATGATTCTTTTTTGTTTTTATTCTTTTAACTGTAACGTTCTTCTTCTTCTTCTTCTTCAGCAATGACAGTGCAGCAGCGGCAATAGTTGTGGGTGCAGGTTCAAAAATGAGGATACATGTTAAAAATGGGGGTGCATAAAGAAATTTGCATACGTGAACTTTGCTTACACAATAGATGTTTGAAGCCCACTAAAGCCACCTTCCGACAATTTTTGTTTCCTACACCCCTACATTTTTCAAGCTGCACACCGTAGTTAAAAGTTTAAATCCATAGCATGAATTCCTTCAATCTATACAAGATATTTTAGGGCATAACCAAATTTTTTTAGTGAAATATCCTGATTTTTTTCTCAACTATATTAATTGTATATTTAAAATGTAAAGGGTATACTTAAAAAAATTAAACTATCTAGCTACTTTATGCACTTGAAGCATTTTGTTCTGTTCGCTACTTCACAAATGTAGTACAATAATTGCAACTTTGCAAATTGTAGCAACTTCGCACCATTGTTGATCATACTTGATCACTAGTAACCAAGTTCACGATGAACAACTTTAAGCACTAAAGCCACCCACATCATGCTAAGCTACCACCCAGATGGCAAACCAGATTCCATTCAGGGGTGGCAGCAAAGTCGCATTGGAGTTACCAGTTGCCATTTCCTCTATTCACTCCTTGAAGAACTCAAGATTTACTCCAACTCAATGTTGTTAATCTAATCTATATTATCATCAAACATAGTTGCACAAAGGATAGGATGTTTTTCTTGTGATTCAACCAGTGTCAACCTTGACAATAAACGCATAATTGCAGACATTAATTGTCATTGTACTGTAACATTGTGAATTTATAGCAATAGTATTATCATTATCAGGTGGCATAAATATCCACACAAACAAGTACAAATTTACTCTCAATTCATGGAGCATATTATTAAAGAAGCCTTTCATGTTGAGGCCATAGGTATGAACAAATTAGAGATATGGAGACCATGATTCTAGATTTTGAACGGACAGTTGCGATCGCATATCATGCAGTCATTGCACCACATCAGTGAACTTCCATTTCTTTTGTATATTATGTTTGACCAAGCTACCTCGTATTGCTGCATTCTGATTATAGGACGTGTAATAAACAGGTTTCTTTGATAAAAACATGTATAAAACATACTGAGACATCCCAAAATAACCTCATGATACTAACATTTGTCTGCAACACCGTAAATTCTCAAGAGCCACCACCATCTTGTTTTTTCCTGCGGTTGCCTGTTACATGCACCAGAACAAACAATCAAGGGAGATGACTTGAAATGGAAAGTAATAAGTTAAACATAAATCATAGTCAGCACCTCAAACAAAACAAAATATCAATCATTTCATTACTTGCTTAAAGTTGTTCAAATTCTTTACCCTCTATTTGTTTCTATAGGAAAATAGAAAAGAGGAAGATTGCATAGGAATATCAAATTGTCATTGTTTATTTCAGTTGGAACTACTAAAAGAATTATCTCCCAAATTTACATAAAATGGGAGAGAAATCATCTCTTTTACATTTTCTTTTGTTTTAATTACAAAAAAACTGTATATTTTTATAATATAAAAAATTAGAAAGCAGTTTTATGTTAAGAAAAACAGTGGAATAAACTAACCGAGTTTTTTTAATTAGTACAAAAATACTTTTTTATGCAATTTATTTCTTTTTTATTTTCATTCTCTTTTCCAATAATCCAAAGAAATGTAGAAAAAGAATCTCCATATTATTCCTTTTTATTTCTATCCATTCAAACAAAACATTTTTTCATTCTATTTCCTTTTATTTCTAAACTTTCCATTTCTTTCCACCAAACTTCTTTCCTCTCTTATTTGGTATTTTTATCCTATCTCCTCCTTTTCAGTTCCTCCCATCCTATTTCTACGCAGACAAACAAAGGGCAAATGTTTACAAACTGAACACAAAATTACTTATAATACAGCATAGATGATGTATTTAATCAAAATCATTTTCCATGAATTACTGTTTTCCAAGTCTTACAATAGTGTGCATGTATGTCTGTTAAAAAGTGACCAACAAGGTTCCTTTATCAGTAATAAGTAAAACGAGAAGCTTCTCGTTCTAAACATTGTTAATTAGTCAGGCCAAGTGACACAAAGTGAATATACTAACCGATCACACAATGTGAGCTTTTCCGTTATGTATATGCTCATAAAACAAGGTGCGGGAAGGATAGGTGGGAACAAGAGTTTATGTTGACACCAATGAACATTAGCAGCTAATTATTGACTCTCTTTAATCCACTTTGATTTCAGGGGAATAAACTGTCCATTTATAGTTCAACATCATTATCTTTCCACCTGACAATAGCTATTAATAGCCAACACAATCTACCCCAATGAGTAACTGAACTTTGAAGTAGTTTATATAGATACAGTCAAGGGAAATCAAGTAATAGTAATTAGAAAGCTACTTTGATCATAAAAAGGACACAAAAGTTATGTGTTTCCTTTATATATTTCTATCAACTCATATATGCCAAGCATGAAGCATGGCCAGAATTTATTTTAATGTCTCCAGTTGTCCTCTGTAATATGTAATTCTAAAGATAGATTTCATCTATGAGTCTGTAGCACAAGTTTTAAAACAAGAAACAGCATACAGAGTATTCCAGAATCCAGAGATATCTTACTTCCAAAACTCTTGCTCCATAAGACCTGACCATCAATACCAGTTAGATTTTGATCATCGAGGCGTTTCCACGTTTTAACTGATTTGACATCTTCCCAACGGCCATTTTCTGTTTTCTCCAAGTTAACTACCACCACTCTTGCTCTCCTAGACCATCCAGCTTTGCCATAAGCATGATATCCAAATCCTCCCGCATAACAAAGATGAATACCTGTTAACTTGCCACAGAAGTCATTGACATGATCATGGCCAGTGAAAACTGCCTTCACATCTCCCGATTCAACCAATGTTGTGAAGAAGCCAGAATTCACAGAAGCAGAACTTATGCGTTCTTGTTTCACACCTGTGAAGTTTGATGAATCAAAATTAGCATATTCAGGTAATGGAATGTGAAAGTATGCAAGACCAGGAGCAGGATTTTTCTGAGGCACTGGTCCATTCATGTATGCTTTCTGCAGAACAAAGAGCAAATAGTTAATCCAAAGATTATCAAGGGAAAGAATGAAAATCAGCTCTGCGTCTAATGAATACCCACTATAGGTAGTCAATGAAACAGGTAAAAAAGAGTACCCTAAGCTTTTGCGATGTCCGTCGGAACCAAAGTTGCTGAGAGGGTTTGATCCAGCCGTAGCCAGGAATGAAAGGAACCTTGGAGTAGTCTCCACTGTCAAGAAAGAAGAGATTGAGCACTGATTTATTTTCAAAATCCGTGCCTTTAACTCCTCCAACCTCTAAGTTATAGTTCCCAAAACCATCAATTATGTGTAAGCCCGGAGGATTGACTATAGATAAAGTGTTTTTCATCCCAGCAATATATTTCATCATCCCTTTCCTAGAGAGGGATCCTTCCTGGTCATGGTTGCCCAAAACAGCCACCCAAGGAATGTTTGAAGCGATTGCAGGAGCAAATGCCTCGTCCATTGATTTAGCCGGATCAGAGGCATCATGTCCAAATATATTATCCCCTGCCACACCAACATGAATACACAAAATCTTATCAACTGTCAAGCAAATTCCAACTTGCTCGACAATGTAAAAATTGCAAACTCCAACCTAATATACCCAAACTCATTCAATTCTAATAAACTACTCTCTTGGAGTTTATCCTAAACGCAAGTAATTAGCATAAAGTCATGATCTTTGATATGTATTTAGAAGTCGTTATAATGGAAGGTTTCACTTTCGCTTCAAAGAGCTATTGAGACGTATGATTTCAGTGATTAAAGTAAGAAATGAAGTTAATCTTCGTTGTCAAATTTGAACTGATTCCATTTTTGGAATTACTACCACCGAAAGGCCTTTACGCGTAAATCACCCTCCCTTGCTTCAATTAACTATTGCCCTAGAACCAAAGCATGTATGAAGACTTATCCTTGTAACCCCAATTATAAAATAATTGGGGGGAGGGATTTCTAAAAGAAGCATCTTTGTGCACTCAAATAGAAAGAAAAAGATAAAAACGAATGAAGAGGCATAAGAAATGAAAAGTAAAAATAGGAATTGGGAGGAACAGAGACCAGTGAAGACAATTAGGTTGGGTTTCTCAGCAAGGATGATCCTTTGGATGAAGGCGGTGGTGTTGAGGTCAGAGCAAGAAGCATACTGAGAACGCAACACATCGAGGCAGTGGGTAGTCTTCCCATTAGCAAAGTGCAAGTCAGCAATCTGCAAGATCTTGAACTCTCCGTTTTCTCCGAACCGCAGCTTCTGCTTTTGCGGCGGCGTTCCTTCCTTCGCCGCCGAGAAGCAAATCGGAATGAGGCAAAAGCAATAGAGTGGAAACAAAACCCATTTTCCTCTTAGTGCCATATCCACTCCCACCATCACTAATCATCATTTCATGCCTATACTAATCAAATGCTTTTTTACTGTTGCTTATCGTCAAAGACAATTTCCCAGTGTTATTACCGACAAAGACATGCAACACGACAACATATACACTGTCAATAAAGGCTGCAAAAATATTTTTCCTTTGCAAACAAGTTCAATCACTAAAATTACTTCTATGTTTGCATCAAAGGAAGAGAAGTACAAAAATGTTATATCTAAAAATAATTTATATAAACTCATTTACCTAGCAACTATTTTATTAAGTAATTAACTTTGCAAACAAGGTTTGAGTTGATTAACTCAAATAATTTTCAAACGCATTTATTAAAATGATATTTTTATGTAGGAAATCATTTGTTCCCAATTAATTATTTTCATAAAAATATATTCGATCTCAACAATTAAAAAATACGTTCCATTATTGTCTATTTCCGTTAGAAAATTTAGCGACTTTGTAATCATTTATCGTGACAAAAATCTATTCACACCTGTAAATGTAAATTCTGGTTCATTCACAGATTGATATTCCCGACAATCCTTTATGTCCAATATTATTATTGATTCTCTGTACTAAACATGAAAATCTTATATTTTTATGCTAAGATTTTAAAACATTAAAATTTATAATTTAATACAAAAGTTCCATACTATTATTAGATTATACATTAACACGTATGGCAACTTTAATTATTTTAAAAAAATACATTTGAAGAGATTTTATTTTGAGGTGGTATAAAAAGTATTAGGAAAATAAAGTTAAAAATAAAACCTTTTATCCTTGTGTGTTTTCATAATATTCAAGAATTGAAAGGAATTTAAAGAACTTGTCTGAATTCCTAATTCTAAACTTCATTATGACGAAAATAATAAGATAATATATGCGGAATCCATTTCAGAGATTCTTCTGAGCTAGTAATAGTGATACAAAAATGATGATGATCCAACTCATGGCTCTGTTACATTATCAAGAAGTAGGGAAAATTAAGATGATGTTGGTGGCAGAATGAAGCAACGAACAAGGCTACACTACTACAGGTAGCACTGAAGTGATGAAAATGAAACACAGTCAAGCATTCTTCCATTTTGGTCCCAAAGGAGAGGACTTGAACCAAGGGACCCATATGGAGGTTGTCTTCTGATACAGCCTATAGGCCTCTTCTCTGCTCTCTTGTTTCAACATTCGCTCCTCCACAAGCTTTGTCACATAAGCCAAACACATGCTGTTAGCCAATGCTCCTATGAAGGTCCATCCATGTCCCAGCTTCCAAGCAAACACAAACACTCCCCACCACCACACCTGCTCTCCAAAGTAATTTGGATGCCGACAGTAATACCACAACCCTTCCTCAAGAATGGGAACCTCTGCCTTACCTCCCTCTTTTAGCTCCTTGTTTCTACTCACAAACTTGTAAAGCTGAGTATCAGCAATGTATGCTATCACAACACCAGAGATACACATAACTGCGGCTACAAAGTCCCACATGCTCAGAGCCTCGCTCACCGAGTGGATCACATAGAACGGAAATGATAATCCAATCAGAAACACCTGCAAAGGTGAAAACAAAAACACTCATTAAGTGAAAGGTGCAAATAACTATTATATAAACAGGGTTCATGCATCTTTTATACAAGAAATGACCTGCTGAGGCACGTAGATGGCGAAGAAGGAAGCCCACCACCAATGTTTTCCATACTGATGGCTCAAATCAGTGAAACGCCAATCCTCCCTGGCACCCCACTGCCACTTTTCTCGCCTGAAGTAGTTGTGGATCAGCCTAATACTCCACAACCAAGTCAACAAGATCACCATCCTCGACCTCCACCAGTTATACTGAGCCAAAGGGTGGGTTGAGTAGTAATGAACAAGCATCACAGGTATCACTGTCCAATACGGGTCAATCATCTGTACCAACAGACAAAGCGTGTGTCAAGCTCAAAACCAAACCAGAAACGAAAGTATATACATCTGAGTGAACAGAAGAAAAAAGGGAAGTTAAGTGGAAAGTGTACCCAGTGGCTGGATTGGATTAGGCCGATGAGCCAGAAGAGCAGATTGACATTGAAGAAGAAGAGGACATTGGCGAATAGCAAAGGATGGTGATAGCACCATGTCCACAGAGTTGACCAAGAAGATGGAGACTGTGAGTAGCCACTAATGGCCGATTGGAATGAGAGGTAGAGCAGGATGGAGGGCAGAGGGACCAAGAATGCTACGATAGCATTCTTCAGATTGCTATTTGTTGCCATGTTGCGATTTGTGGCCATGATCTTTGTGGCTTCCACTTTTATAGCTCTCGAAAATGGAAGGGAAGGAAGGCATGCAGAACCTCGGAATCATGTGTGCCCATACAAAGTTCAGCACAATTCCCTTTATGTTTCTGCTTGTGGCTCCCCACACAGCCACGCCACCTGGTCATCAATTAGCCTGATCCCTTATTCCACACAATGATTAGGGAATTCTATGATCCCAATGTCTGTATATCCACGCCCATTTCGTTTGACTTTTGTGCCTTACTGTCAAAAACCCAAATAAATACTCTACTGACACAGCTACACTGCTATGAAAATTGGTCAGAGTCTCTGTCAAAGTTTTGTTTTTTCTAGAATTTTTTTCAAACTTGAGAAAAGTGGATCTGAGAATGAATCATTGTCGGATATGGATCCATCCATGTTCATTGTCCAAAACAGCAACCCATGCAGTTTGATTTGAATCTAATGGCTCTCATTATGTATATAAATTTTAGTATCGATTGGTCTATCAAATGAGACCAGTGAAGCAGCTTAAAATGATGTGGAAGAAGTTCACTTTATCCTGAAGTCCAGGATCATCCATGCCATATAATTAATAGAGTTGGAGACAGCTGCAATTTACTTTTTGAAAGTTAACTAATGAGATTTTGAAGGGGAGAGAAGTATAAAGGTAAACGGGGGCTTTTCACATCAGATAAAAGTAAATGAATAAAGTGAAAGCATATGATAAGCTTAGCAGTGGTGCAATGATGTTTGGCTCCAACAGGGGTGTCCCTAATCAGTCGCATGACAACTTAATCATGCAAATTTAACCTGCAGCCTAAATCCCCGCTATCAACGGACAAAAAAAGGAAAGAGGGGCCATTTTCTGATCAATTAATGTGTATATGCTTATGCACCTCAAATTCAGAATATTCTTAAACAACACGATTCCTTATTCCTTAGCATGCCATAGGCTTTCGTAATCCATATATGCATATTGGTTTTTGACTCACTCAGAAACATTGATTTAACTATCATCGTATACACATTCTAAAATCTTAATCTCTTAGCTAATCAGTTTCTACTTTGGAGGCAGTGGAATGACATTTGATGAAAGAATCCCCACAAACCTTACCAACTTTGTTCAGCTTCAATACTGCTTTCACATACCTGCTCTTCAACTTCACAACAATGCAGCAATCCTACTAAATTCTGTGATTTACACTCGTATATTTTAATATTAATTTTAATTATGATTTGTTATCGTATTATTTTTGAAAAACAAAATCATATAATCACAATTTCATCGGAGTATTTTGCTAAACAATTGATCCCACACGTGGAAAGGAATTTGCTTTTCGCACCCCAGTTTTTTTGTTAAGTCCCTTACCTCTTATACAATTTTCTTTAACAAAAAATACAGAGATCGGAATAAATGTATTTCTCTTTAATCTTCTTCACACAAAAATAAGTGTGACTTCACAGTACAAATCAAAAACATGTTTTTGTTGTACATCATTGTGACCAAACATAACAAAAATATATGTTCGCTTTATTAAATTTTACGAAAAAATAACACTACAAAAACACTTTATGATATGTATTTCAATAAGATACACGACAAAAAAACAATTTTTTACGCATAAAAATTAATAAGTAATAAATTTAATCACAATGCAAATTACATTTTAATTGAAATTCAATTAATTTTTTTAACAGCATATGATGCACACTATCATTTTAATTAAAATTAAATTGATTGATTTATAAATTATTAATATTACTACAATTAACTATTGTAACAATTAATTAATAATCGAATAAATTATTATAAAATGAAATTGATTATTATTAAAAATGTAAGTTGTGTCATTATTAGTTCAATTTCAATTAAAAATAATAATTTAGATCACAGTTAGTTTGATTACTATTGTAAATGATATCTTATATAGCAATTAATCTAATTTTATTCAAAAGAAATCTTTTAAAAATAAATAACTTGCGTATACACACTACCCCAAACGTAAATATTGTCGCGCTGTAACTGCCTTTTTATGAAGTTTTATTTTTTAATTTATTAAGTTTAATTTGATATACTTTATAATATTTTTTTATTATGTACAAGTTTATATTAATTGTTTTACAAAAAAAAATATAAAAGAGAAAATGGTGTACTATAATAATTAGAAATGGTTTAATTTTTTATATTAAATCTTCATAAAAAAAATAATATGATATGAATTTTTTTATGTACTGTGAAATCGCACCCACAAAAGAAACAAGGGTAATCTTGTTGAAAATTTTGAAAATATTGGGAGTGGGAATAACACTTTCCATTACAAATGGGAAGTATAGGCTTACGTTGTAATGAAATGGGCCATGATTATCTTATCCATCAATGCATCAGCCTTTATAGGCTTTGTTTTATTCGTCATAGTCCCAAATTTGACAATCTTATTATACTTTTAGGGTTTGTTAATCGTATTTTGGATTCAACGCTGAATTGAGATTTTAACCGGGAATGTTGGTTTAAAGAAGAAAGCAGAAAGAAAAGAAAATAAATAAATAAAAATTGAGATGATCTTTTAGGTTGTTAGCAAGAAAGAAATGGTATATGTTAGACATTTTTATAAATTATATTTAATAATTTGTATTCGTAATAATTTTTTATTAATACTAAATTAAGTTAAATGATAAAGTTTTAAGCTTTTGTTTACTTTTATGGAATTTATATATGAATTCACAATTTTAAACTTTACTTACGTTCAAATCAATGAATTATCACGTCATTATATTATAAAAATATTTGATATGATAATAATTTAAAATTTAAATTTATACTTCACATTTTAAATCCGGACGATTTTTTTATTTGAGATCTGGACCATCAATACTAACATTTTATTATTGGATTTTGCATCATAAGAATCAATTGTCTTAAAAGCACAGTGATAGTAATTATGTTAATTACTACATGATATATTTATTTAATTTTAGAAACTTATTTTTAAAATTATAATTATGATGGAAATTTATCTCAATTCTACTTATTAGAATTTTGTTAAAATGTCCATTTTTTTTAGTTTATTAATAATAACTTGAGTTCACATACTATTCATTATTTACATTTTCTCTTTTATTTAAAAAATAATAATGATATTTTTCTATTTACATTTTTATTGGCTTTTTTATTATACATAATAGTCTGATTTTATATTTATAAAATATTTAGTAAAAAAACTGTCTGGCAAAAAATTACATGAATAAGGACATAGTGAAAGTAATTTACAAACTTCCACTTCAGCATCTTCATATCATGCGAGAAAAAATTTTGTTCAATTTAAACTGATACTCCCCATTTCACTTTGTTTGAATTTTTTAAATTAATTGTAATTTATTTCATACCAATTTAAATTATTCATTAGCCATAAACTAAAAAGATAAGAAAGAATATTGTTCAACAATCATTAGTGCATTGCAAGTTATAAACTAATTAGGTGAGAAGAGTGTCAAAACATTTTAGTAAAAGTTTTCTGTTCACTAACTATTTTCACATTGAATGTAAGCTACTTCTACCCATCATAGTCTTAAGTGTTATGTCGAACACAGTACAAAAATAGTTCAAAATGAAAAAAAAAATAAAATCATATCAAACTTGACTCAACCAACTTTTATCAAGTCCAATTAAATCAACCTTGACTTAGTTTGAATTAAAATCTTGGTCCTAAATAAAACAGAAGACCATGAACATTGAAGAAGCAAATATATAAAGAAAAAGGAAGAAGAAAGTCACACTTCTTCAACAGAATGAAGAGAAAGCATTTGAAGATGCATTAATGCCCTTTAAGACACTTTCAATGTTCTCTTGAATGTTGGGGTCTTTGAACTATCTTCCATCTTACTGGAATCCAGATTGACTTTTAAATTGATGTTTAGACAAGATAATATTAGGAATTTTAAAAGTTAACATCAATACTTTAGAGCAATGGCAGAATAATGAATTTAAAAACTATGTCGTTGATTGAATTTTTAGTACAACTTTTCTAAAAGTCTTATGAAAGAATTAAAGTTCAAGAACATTAATGTTCTGTGTTGACTACTAAATAATAAATGTATAATTTATATGTATAATTTTTAAGAAAGAAAATTTAAAAGTTATTTTAATCAAACTTTTGACAATTAATTTAAAACATATATCCAAATATTGAAATAATTTTACTTAGTACATAAGGGCCAGAACATGAGTCGTGGTGAATGCTTGTTTCAATTGTTCAAATGTAATCATAGTTTTAATGTTTTAATGATAATTGCCTTTCTTTAAGAGTAACCAGAGAAGCATACCTTAAGAATTTATTTGGTTGGAGGAGTAGAATTGAGGGAGTAAATTTGAAGAAATTTGAGTGGGGTGGATGATAAAGTTGTTTGGATTAATAGATAGATGATAAGATTTGAAGGGATTTGAAAGGAATATTTGTGAAAGCTTGGGAATGACTTAGATAGATGTTATATATTTTTTATTTTTTTAATTGATATATTTGTGAAATTACTAATTAACCTTCGTAAAAAAGGGTATTTTGGTAATTTTCAACCCACTTACAAAGATTGTTCGCAATTTCCAATTTCATCCTTTCAAATCTCTTCATGTAAGGGAGGATCCCATTCTGCAAATCCTTTACAATCCATCTTCCCAAATTAATGCAACCAAACACACTTCATCCACAACAATCCATCCTCTTGAACCGTAAATACACACAAATTGGTTCAACCAATCACAGGCTAAATAAATCGTCTATGATAAGTGGTTAAACCTAAAAAGTCCTCTAACTGTTTTAAAATTTATAGAAAAGGAAAATTCAACACTCCTTGTACCTTTGATTGATCAATTGCAACTTCATTGTCAGAATTGTGTGACCAAGGTAATCAATCTAAATTAATCCAAATTAACATTTGGATAGTTTTGCATAAAGTTTGTTGTGCTGCAAGAGTTGTAGATTCTCGTACATGCAATGAAGATGTTGTAACCAAGAAGTGTTGAAAAGATATTATAAAAAAAAAACACCAATACATACTTTTGGATTAGTCCTTGAAAAATTTGATTCATCACACTTTGGTAAGTGGCATGTGCATTTGTGAGGCTAATAGGCATCACATGCCATTCAAAATGGCCTTGATGAGTTCAAAATGTTGTTTTGTATCTATCTTCGGATAAACCAAGATTTGATGATAGCCCATTCATAAGTCAAGTTTTGAACAAAAGTTGACTCATTCAATAGTTCATCCATGGTGGGTATCTTTAACTGTAATAGTATTCAAAACTCAATAATTTATGTAAAAGCGCCGTGTTCTATTCTTTTTTTTTTTAACCAAAATAATAGGAGAGGAAAAGGACTAGTATTACAGGCTATAATCCCTCCCTTCTTGGAACTTTCGGTTAACCATATGTGCTGCTAATTCAAGCTGAATATCTAGATGAAAAACTAGGCCTACATCTATGAAGCATCTAAAAGTTGGAGTTGAATGGAAAAAAGTTATGCTATTGCCTGGATGTGTGCAAATCATATAATGTGATAGTAATTTGTTAGTGTAAGCAATGTGGCTTTTTCCCATGCAATGCTATAAAAACTCCATCTGGCTAAAACTCGAGTTGGAGAGTATCGTAGTCAGAAATATGTGGACCCAAGGTTGTAAGCCACAAAGCTCTCAGTACCAGATCAACACTCACAATAGGTAATATATAAACTGATAGTGTTTATGGCCCTGCACCAAATTGTTACTGCTTTCACTAATCCTTCCATCAGAAGTGCATTACCGTTACCAACCAAGACTTGAAAACTGGGAATCAATTTTGAGGTTGTAAAAAATTGTTAGAGCTACCACTATCTAACAAGATTTGCATAGTTACGTTATTTATGAACCCATGAAATCTAATAGTACCTATCCCTATAAATTTTTTTAAAGCATTATATGACAAATGGTTTTATAGTTCATTCTTTGAACTATCCTCCTAAAAAAATTAGGAAAGTCTAGTTAAGGCTATTGATCATCTAAATCTACAGAATAGAGGAGTAACTATTATTTGTTGGGGCACCAGTGTGTAGTTGTGAACTTGTCATCACAAGTACCACAAGCCTTTTCTACATCGTACCTACATTTCAGTTAGAATTATTTTGCATATATTGGGTGATTTAGGAAGAGTTGGGCTTGGTTTGTGGTTGAGCAAGGAAAGGAGGTTCGACAAGGTAGTAGATTTTTAGTATGAAGTGACAGGTTTTGTGAAGGTTGAAGATAACGTTTTTGTATGTTTATCTTCAAACAATTTGGTTAAGGATATTATCTTTTCTAACGAGTGACGATTTTGTAGTTATACACCTTAACTTTAACCCATTTATAAAATAGTTAAGAAAAGTATATATATATAATAACATCAATAATAGAACTGAGTATAACATTTAGCAACTAAATTTGTTGGTAGTTCACATAATTTGTATATTTTGTTATGAAACTAACATATTTTGTATTTATAAAATATTAATTAACAGAAAAAGTAGAGCAAGTTTTAAATATTCTTTTAAAAGAATGTTCTACATTCATTACTTAACGGGCTTAACCTAATTTTTGTCCAATGTCTTAAATACCCCTAAGTCAACCTGCCTTAGATATGAGTACAATAATATATTGTATTGTAAAATAAGACACTTGCTTGCAATTTTGGTAAATTAATAATAGAATTTATTGATTAACATGCAGGTCCATAGAATATTGTAACACAAACATTTTATAATTCACATAATTATTGTTCACATGATTCGTACATTATAAAACTGGTTTTGAATTGCGCGTAGACATCCAAATTAACCCTCAGTTTTTAAATAGCAACTTGCTTTCTAGTCTCAAATCCCTAACCTACTTATTCTTTTCTTAACCAACATAAAATATGCACCAAAATATACACTAAGTCAAAAATAACTTTTGAAACCTCATACTTTATTTTCGCGTGTTCATCCAATATATTCACACTTTTAGAGTAATCTAGCATTTACTGCAAAAAACTTGCAATATAATAAATCCATTTATCGTTCAAATTGCTTATTACATTCGCTCAATTTCCAGCTATAACTTCAAGTGGTTTATGAATATTGAATTTTAAGCATGTATTTACAAAAGTCAACACCAGTATTGTAATTAAATTATCAAGTTGCACACTACATTTGTATGAGTATATTAAAATAGGTTTTGTGACGATGAGAATATATACCCACAATTTTATTAAACAATACAAAAGATATGATAAATAAAAACAGTTTAGAACGAAGACCCTTAAACCTGTTGATAAAAAATAAATTTCATTTTATTGATATAAACAATCTCACCTGAGAAGAAAATTGTCTTTATTATATATTGTTGAGATTGACGTTAATGAAATGTATTAAATTATAGTCCTAATCTGACATTTAGGTGGTGTAATCCAAAAGTAATTTGGGTAAAGTCAACCTACTGTAGATAAAATAATTACTGAATTTTTTATTTGATCTGCGGGGGATTGTCTGGGGGAAGTTTCGTGGTTGAAAGCATTGTAGTTTGTAAGTGATATGGACATGGCATGAAGTAGTGGAATTTACTTTAATTTTCTGAGCATCATCATTCACACCCGCACAAATATGAAACTGACATAATTGGTATATTTAATTTGCAGATTGAAGATGAATGAGTGTGAGTGGCACACCACAACAAACACAAACGCAGAGACACAGAGGCATCCATCCATTGTTGTTGGAGTGAGAATGGTTTTGTGCAGTAGTTTATTTATTATGATTATGAGTTCCACTTTCACACGTTATGTATGGCATAGTTGTGAATGATGATGATGATGATGATGATAGAGAAATTCCACTGAGCCACTACCCGCCGCCCCTCCCAACCCAACCTTAGAACAAAAGTAAACGCTTAATACAATTAAATTATTTATTTTATTACCATTCTTTTCTATCTCCCACTTGTCAACATCACGCCACTTTCTCCCTTCTTACCTTTCCTTTCCATTCCTGGGACATGGTCAATGCATGGTCGCTGCTATGCTATGCTATGCTACCTCCCTTCTTACCCTTATGCCCATTCAATCTCTTCCTCAACTTTGAACAAGGAAGGACCTTAAAGACTCCATCTTTTCCTTCTTGGGATTCGTTCTGATGAGAGCTCCCAGTCTCAGAGGAAGACCCACCCCATCAACATCAGCATCAACACCACCCTCTTCCATCTACATGATTTCCAAGTTAATGGTCTTTGTCACTGTACTTTTTCTTCTCTCTGTCTTCCTTGTTCCTGTTCAAGCCGCCTCCTGTAACCAACTGGATAGAGACTCGCTCTTGGCCTTCTCCAGGAACTTATCCACTCCTTCTCCTCTCAATTGGACTGCTTCTGTGGATTGTTGTCTCTGGGAAGGCATTGGTTGTGATGATGAGTCCAGAGTCATACATCTGTTGCTACCATCCAGGACTCTCGCTGGCTTCATCTTCCCTTCTCTCACAAATCTCACTGCTCTCTCCCGCCTTGATCTATCCCATAATCGCTTATCCGGTAATCTCCCAAACCAATTTTTCTCACTTCTTAATCGCCTGCAGATTCTTGATTTAAGCTACAATCGTCTCTCTGGTGAATTGCCACCCTTTCTTGCTAATACCAGTGGCAATACTATCCGGGAGCTTGATCTCTCCAGTAATTTATTCCACGGAAAACTCCCACTTTCTCTCCTTCAGCACCTGGCAGATGCAATCGCAGCAGGGAGTTTGATATCTTTTAATGTTAGTAACAACAGCTTCACGGGTCAAATTCCCACTTCTCTCCTCTGCAGTAACAGCAGTAACTCTTTGTCCTCTCTTAGATTCTTGGATTATTCCTCCAATGATTTCGCTGGCACGATTCAGCCAGGATTAGGAGCATGTTCCAAGCTGGAGAGATTTCGAGCAGGCTCCAATTCACTATCCGGGCCCCTTCCTGATGATATTTTCGATGCTGTTGCTCTCAAAGAAATCTCCTTGCCCCTCAATAAACTCAGCGGAACCCTTGGTGAGGGCATTGTTAACCTTGCCAACCTCACAGTTCTGGAGCTCTACTCCAATAATTTCACCGGGCCCATTCCCTCCGATATTGGTAAGCTCGCCAAATTGGAACGTTTACTCCTTCATGCCAACAAAATCAATGGCACTCTGCCCCCATCTCTGATGGACTGTGTCAATCTTGTGATGTTGGATGTAAGGCTCAACTTGTTGGAGGGAAGCCTCTCAGCATTGAATTTCTCCAGACTCCTCAGACTCTCAGCACTTGACCTTGGCAACAATAGTTTTACTGGTATTATACCACCAACCATGTATGCCTGTAAATCACTTAAAGCAGTAAGGCTAGCATCTAACCACCTTGAGGGACAGATCTCACCTGATATACTTGGACTTCAGTCTCTGGCTTTCCTATCCATTTCTACCAACAACCTCACCAATGTCACTGGGGCTCTCAGCTTGCTTATGCAACTCAAGAACCTTAGCACTCTTATGCTCTCCCAGAATTTTTTCAATGAAATCATGCCAGATGATGTCAACATAACAAGTCCAGATGGATTCCAAGAGATCCAAGTTCTGGGTTTGGGCGGTTGTAATTTCACTGGACAAATACCACACTGGCTTTATAACCTCAAGCAGCTAGAGGTCTTGGATTTGTCCTATAATCAATTTAGTGGTTCAATTCCTCCTTGGTTGCACACACTTCCCGAGCTTTTCTACGTAGACTTGTCTTTTAATCTCCTCACGGGAATGTTTCCAGTTGAGCTCACAACGCTTCCAGCACTAACATCACAACGGGCCTATGACGAAGTAGAAAGGACTTACCTGGAGTTACCCGTGTTTGCTAATGCCAACAATGTTTCTCAGATGCAATATAACCAGATTTCCAACCTACCACCAGCAATATATCTAGGAAACAATAGCCTCAACGGCAGTATCCCCGTGGAGATTGGCAGACTCAAAGTCCTTCATCAGCTGGACCTTAGTAACAACAAATTCTCTGGGAATATCCCATCGGAGATTTCTAACTTGATTAACCTAGAGAAACTATCCCTCTCAGGAAACCAACTTTCTGGTGAAATTCCCGTTTCACTCAAAAGCTTGCATTTTTTGTCTGCTTTCAGTGTAGCATACAATAATCTTCAAGGACCGATACCCACTGGTAGTCAATTTGATACTTTCTCCTCTTCTAGCTACGAAGGAAACCCACAGTTGTGTGGTTCAGTTGTTCGGCGGTCTTGCCTTCCTCAGCAGGGTACTACTGCACGTGGTCACAGCTCAAACAAAAAATTGATCATGGGATTTGCCATTGCAGCCAGTTTTGGCATTGTTTCCTTCGTTTCAGTGTTGATAGTGTGGGTAATATCCAAGAGGAGGATCAATCCAGGTGGAGACACTGACAAGATTGAACTAGAATCAATTTCTATCAACTCTTACAATGGGGTTCATCCTGAGGTTGACAAAGAGGCTAGCCAAGTGGTGCTGTTCCCTAATAAAACAAGTGAAATCAAGGACCTTACCATCTTTGAAATATTAAAAGCCACTGAAAACTTCAGTCAGGCAAACATAATAGGATGTGGGGGTTTTGGTTTGGTTTATAAAGCAACATTACCCAATGGAACTGCTCTGGCTATCAAGAAACTTTCAGGAGATTTGGGTCTTATGGAAAGGGAATTTAAAGCAGAGGTAGAAGCTTTGTCGACAGCACAGCATGAAAATCTGGTTGCATTGCAAGGCTACTGTGTGCATGAGGGTGTTCGGCTTCTCATATACTCTTACATGGAAAATGGAAGTCTGGATTACTGGCTGCATGAGAAGGCCGATGGTCCATCTCAGATTGATTGGCCTACTCGACTGAAGATTGCACAAGGTGCAAGTTGTGGATTGGCTTACATGCATCAAATATGTGAACCACATATAGTGCATCGTGATATAAAGTCAAGCAATATACTTCTTGATGAAAAGTTTGAGGCACATGTTGCTGATTTTGGGTTGGCCAGACTCATTCTTCCTTATCATACTCACGTTACAACTGAACTTGTTGGTACATTAGGTTACATACCCCCGGAGTATGGACAAGCATGGGTGGCAACTCTGAGAGGAGATGTGTACAGCTTTGGGGTTGTCATGCTTGAGCTGTTAACGGGGAGGAGGCCTGTCGATGTAAGCAAGCCAAAAATGTCAAGGGAGTTAGTTGCCTGGGTTCAACAAATGAGGAGTGAAGGAAAACAAGATCAAGTCTTTGATCCATTTCTGAGAGGCAAGGGCTTTGAAGAACAGATGGTGCAGGTTCTTGATGTAGCCTGCATGTGTGTCAACCACAATCCTTTCAAGAGACCGAGCATCAGAGAAGTTGTTGAATGGCTGAGGAATGTAGCATCATCCAGCCAGCAAATGAATAAAGACTAGAGATAAATGTCTGTCCTTGACAAATATTGACAATAGACATGTATACTTGTGCAAAATGTTCCAATTCAATATATACAGAATCATTTTTACCTCTGTAAATGATGACTCTCCTTATCAGATTGTGTTCTTAGCAAGATTTTAATAACTGTACATGTGATGTCCATATTGCTCAGGAAAAATTTCCATCTTAGGAATACCTTAATGCCACAAATTGCTTGTGTTAACATTTTCCATCAATAAACATCCTGAATTCAACAAGCCTTTGGTATATGACTCCAAGTCTATCTTGTTCTACTTTTCAATCTTAATATTGCATCACTACAACTTACTGAGACAGATTTCACATTCCTTAAGTTTAATTTTGATACTAGATGAAATGGCACAACTAATTTGCTATCAAGATCATGGAATCCTCAGACAAACAGATGACAGTTCATGGTCACACATCATATGCAGAATCAAGTAACAAAATAGGAAGACATTAAAAGAAGTAGGCAAAAAAAGACTGAAGAGATTAATGACCCATAGGCTTTCTTTTGTTTCATTTTTTAAATAATAATTTGGGGTACAATTTGAGAATGCTGGGAATGCTGGGGTATGAATGGATTCAATAGAAAAAGATAGTGGAGGTTAAATGAATGATGGTGATGATTATTTGTTGACTATCTATCTATCTATCTTTTTTGAGCTGTGAGTACAATCAAAGAAGTTGAGTTGTTCCTCAAATAGTTCCATTGTGGGTGGTTGCAGTGAATGGAGTTTGAAATTTTTTATTTTAGAAAGAAGAAAAGCATATGGAATAAATGCAAGAAATAGAATGGAATGATGAATTGCATATTTGGTATTTAAAGAAATGATTACAGCCTAGAAGCTGCCAATCTCAGACTGAGCCAAGGCAAGAGAGACTCCACCCATTCATTATCAGATTATATAACTAATATTCAGGTATCAAATCTTTATTCTCATCCTTAACTTTATATTTTTATTTATTAAATCTGTGGATGAACTATTACTCGATCGAATAGGTTGAGTTTTAATACATTCATTGTCAATCCATTAAAAAGTTTTAAGTTGAGAGGGACTTGTGTTTATACTAAACTCAATTCAACTCAATTTATATTAAGTCGAACTAGATTAAATTGGAGGAATTAGTTCACATATTTTGAAGTTTGATTATTAAAATTTGTAATTTTAAAATATTTTTTAAAAATAGACTATATTTAAATAATCTAATATTTAAAAAATATACATTTAAACAATGAAACGAATAAAATAAAATATTCATTTTATTTAATAATTTTAGTTTACTTGAGCTGGATTTTGAATTTAGAATCCATCAGGTATGATATTAAATTGTATTGCTTAAGTTTGATTTCATTATACGAAAAGTCAACTAAATCTGAATCTCTTGAACTAGATGAATGAACACCTAAACTAAACTACTCCTTTATATGTACGTGATTAACATGGAGGTATAACAACAGATGAAGGAACTTCATAAAAATTTAGAAATTCTTTGGCAGAACATATGACATTACAGATAGAAGATATAAATTGAGTTGAGTTGCAGTGAAAAGGGTTAACATAGATAGATAGTATAGTACAAGAAAAAAAGGAGGTTGTGCTGTAAAAGATTGATCTGTCTGTCCATAAAATGAGAGTGTCCTGTCCCCGTAGAACCCCATTCCAAATCCAAATGGGTAAAAAGAGACAAACGGGTAAAGGAGATTAAGGCAGCAAATCCAACTCAGCAACCACCAACCAACAACTTCAACTTCCTTCCTTCCTTCAAACATGTTCAAGGATTCAAAAGGGGATCAACACTTCAAACTTAATTAAACAAACTCAAACAGAGAGAGAGAGAGAAAGAACGGTTTGATGAATAAAAAAAATGGTTTCCATTTCAGTCATCTCCTTGGATATACCAACAGAGAAGCATGGTGGCACAGCGACGCAGGATGTAGAGACGAGCACGTTGCTCCTTAACCAAAGAAGCGCACTTGTTGCTAAACCCATCTCCCTTTCTCTTCCCATTGCCACGGATCTTAGCTCCTTGCTTCAACTCTTCAACCTCACCCATCTATATGCTGATATTGATATTAGTCAGTGCTTTTCACACTCCAAAAAAAGCTCGCTCGCAACAGAGCTTGTGGGGGTAGGTGGAGGAGCAGAGGAACTTATATGCAGATACTTATGAATGTATATTATATACATACGTACGTACGTACAAAGGCAAGAAGGAGTAGAAAGGAAGTGAACGTGTAGGCTCGAAAACTGAGGCCTCAAGGATTTGTGTAGTTGAGAGGTTTAAGATTCAACGTAGGGAGGGGGAATGAATGTGGTTTTCGTGAAGAAATAAAATAGTGGCCTTACTTGTGTTACCAATGTGGATTAAACTGGTTGGCGTGCAAGATCAAGCGACGTTGATGTTGACGTTAAGGTTGAGAATATTGAGGTTCAGGTTTATTAGAAAAGTGGCAAAGGTGAGATTCAGGCACTGCTATAATCCAGACAATGCACTCAGTGTTTAGCCATGGGAAAATCAACCATTGGCTTTTGGTTGGATTCTACCTTTTTCTCACGTTACCATTTCTTTTACTTCCAACTATGGATTTAGTAACAATCTATGTTACTGACACCTTGTTAACACAAAACATGTCACCACTCACCACCTTAACCAAGTATATGAGGACCTGTACCAGTATTCTTCTTATTGCAAACCAGACATAATATATTTTTTCAGTCTAAAACAATATCTTCATGATGAATCCTGTTTAGTTGGGGAGAATATGTTCCTTTGTCAGCAAAATTATGCAAAGCCAGAATTTCGTTTGATCCAAGTATAATATGACCCTGTGAAATCTTTTCATTCCTTTAGCTGATTTGACACATATAAATCAGGTTAGAATTTTTTTTAATAAGTACTGAATTAAGGCTGTTCCATAAATTGTTTAAATTTTATTAATTTCTTTCATTTAACTTCTTTAAAAATTAATTTTATCTTATAAAAAAAATTATTTATTTATCTTTTATATCAGTGTGTAAAGAAGTTTGCCTAAATAAGAATAGTTAGTTCTTATTATAATTGGATTTGTTGTCCTGTCAAATGTGACATTTACATGCAGAAAGTGAGGGTGGAGGACATGCGAATGGGTAGATGCAGGTATTACCCCGGACTCTGAAAAATAGTCAAATCATATTTTTCAGTTTCGGTGGAGGTTTGACGGCTGGCTTCAGCTTTTTGTGACATTCAAAAAGTTTTGGATTCTAAGCATGATGTTGAGTAGGATCTTTTCAGGATGCCAATTTTTTTACCTTGAATAGATATACTATTCGATTTGGTGCTTAGATCAAGATTATCTTTCTTGTAGTTTACCATTAATTTGTGATGGGTCAAATGAGTTCGCGATATGTAGAAGATATGGTTCGATTTTTACATGCACACTGATACCCTTGATCGGGGTAAGGAAATTTTTATATACTTGAGGTCCTCGTTTATATTTTTAACCGCATGCAAACTATTTTATTTCACATTATTATCATAATATCAAGGCCCGACTTTAATTTACTAAGTAACTCCATATATTAATCTTGTCGCTAGTTTCACATAACCGATACAGATCCTTTTCTATGTGGTGAAACGGGAAGTCAAAGCATATACGAGGAGAAAAGGACTAACATGCCTTTCGTCTATCACAAACAATTCAGAAGGATTGGTAGCGTATTTCTTAATCCTTTATGACATGTATGCATCTCCATTCACTGTACTTCCAGAAGTGTGGCACAAGCTGCTCACTAGAGACTGTTTGCAATAACTAATAGAGTAGAATTCAAGCAGTGAGGATGTTCCTTCATTGAGCTTTGAGTTTTTTCTTTTCATTGTTTTTAATACGTATTGATAATAGGACTTAGGGAGGAGCTACGTCCTCGAGATCGTTTCCAAAACACATGCTTATGCATTTTTTTTACGACAGGTTACATTACCCCAGAGTAGGGACATGGCAACTCTGAGAGGATATGTGTACAACTTTGGGGCTGTCATGCTTGAGCTGCTAAAGGAGAAGAGCCCTGTCAGTGTACGCAAGTCAAAAATGCCAAGCGAGTTAGTTGCTTGGGTTCAACAAATGAGAGAAGGAAAACAACATAAAGTCTTTGATCCAATTATGAAAGGCAAGGGCTTTGAAGAAGAGATGCCTCAGGTTCTTGATGTAGCCTGCTGTGTGTAAACCAGAAATCCTTTCAAGAGACCAAGCATCAGAGAAGTTGTGGAATGACTGAGGAATGTAGGATTATCCAACCAGCAAATGAATAAAGACTAGAAATAAATGTCTGTCCTTGACAAATATTGACAATAGACATGTATACTTGTGCAAAATGTTCCAATTCAATATATACAGAATCATTTTTACCTCTGTAAACGATCACTCTCCTTGTCAGATTATGCTAGTACCAACATTTTAATAATTATATATGTGATCGTCCATATTGCTCAAGAAAAATTTCTATAGGAATTAACATAATTTCTTTTGCAGAAAAAACATACCTTAATCCGACAAATTGCTTCTGTTAACTATTTCCAATAATACAACATCCTGAACTGCACAAGCCTTTGTTATCTGACTCCAGTCTACCTTGTTTTACTTTTCAATCTTAATATTACATCACTAAAACATACTGGAAGCTTCAAGGAATGTCTATGAATCTTAACCTCCAACTCTCTGACCAGTCCTTCTGCAACAAGAGCATTGTCATTACCAACCAAGACCCCGAAATTAGGTATAGGTTCTACCCATAATTTGAGACAACAGAGTCAACCGTAGCTACAGGAAATTATCTAAACTTCAGTGTCCAACGGAATCCGAACTGTTACAGCAATAATCAACCCTAGAAATTTCATAATCCCTAGGCCATGTAAAAACAATCATAAAATAAATCATTAAAGAAACTAAAATTGACTAATTTAAAAAAAAATTGAATAATTAACCAATAAAACGGTTGACAAAACCAAACACACACCATCGAAGCTGAAAAATATCAAAAGTGTAATGCAACTTTTATCGAACTCGCATTAGATAGCTATTGCACTATTGTTGTACACCCAGTATTTATCAATTCATACTAGAAAGTTTGTTATTAATTGTTCAATTTGTCTTCAGTCATTAAAAAATAACCTGATACATGGTTACACATCTAGAGAAACACTAAAAACAGATCCTTTCTCCAATGAGAAGAAAACATATTAATTAAACTACAGAAGCCCTTTGCTGGGCATGCCAAGCTACAACCTCATCATAAGACATGTTTCCTCCAAAAATATCCAAGGCACTGCCCACAGTTACATCTACACGTTCCATTCCCGCACTTTTAATCCTCTCTAGGTCAGCCAGCTCAGTCACACCGCCAGCATATGTAACAGGAATTGGTGAATGTTTGCCAAGCAAAGCAACAAGCTCTTCATCAATTCCCAACTTTTTCCCTTCAACATCAACACCATGAACCAAAAACTCATCAGCAAAGTTGGCAAGAAATTCCATTACACCAGGATCAACAAAAACATCACTGAACTTCTGCCATCTATCAGTGACAATTGCATATTTACCATCCTTTTTTCTGCAACTGAGATCCAACACAAGCCTCTCTTTTCCGACCATTTGAACAAGATCTTTTAGCCTTCCAATATCCATTTGTCCAGCATTGAATACGTAAGATGTCACAATGACATGGCTTGCTCCCTCTTCTATGTAACTCAAACAATTGTCAGAATTTATCCCCCCTCCAACTTGTAGACCGCCGGGATAAGCATGCAATGCTTCCAAGGCAGCAGCTTTGCTCAAAGGGTCTGCACCAAGCATGATGACGTGGCCACCCGTGAGTCCATCTCGTCTGTAAAGAGTAGCATACTCAGCAGCTGACTTATCAGACTCAAAATTGGTCACAGGATCCGACCCATCACCTCCTTTCAAGTCTTGCAAGGTTGACCCCACAATTTGCTTCACTTTCCCCTTGTGGATGTCGATGCAGGGACGAAATTGAACTGCGCATTGAATGGAAGGAGGAGATTTTCTGCTGGGGGGTGAGGAGAGAGTGAGAGAAGGAAGGTTGTTGGGACGAAAGAGGGGTGAGGTGATGAAAAGCCCGAAGGAATGAGATGCAGAGAGATTTCTCATGATTCCTCAAGGAAATTGTGACCACCCTTCTTCACACAGTAAAACGAGGAAGTCGCATTCCAGCGAAATGAACAATGAAGGACCTAAATGGACGAAATTTTAGTTTTCAGGACCTAATAAGAAGCTCACCGATCTCTCTTTGAGGGATCTGTGTTGGGTATTCTCTGATTAAATAAAACAAAATGAGAATGAGAAGATAGTGAGGAAGGAGATTCAAATGAGTAAGCGAAAACATTGAAATAGAATCGTCAAAAGTGAATCATGCGACAGGGATTACCTTCAGCGATGGCAGATCGGAGACGAGCAAAGAATGAAGAGTGCTTCCCTGCTGCCGCCGCCAGTGAAATGCGATCCTAGGGTTTCATGCACGGCTATCAATTTATTTTTTTTAAATGATACCGATTAGCTACAGCTTGTTTCATGCATCTGGGCTGGTCACGCAGCTAAAAAAATTTCATGAATTTTCTTTAAATAATTGTGTTGGAAATCTTGAAATAATTTTTACTAGATCAAATCTTTAATTTGTAGTAATGGAATTTTAATATTATATAAAAAAATTCAAAAGGGTGATTTTTTTTTTTAAAAAAAACTAATTATTTAAATTTTAAGATTGAAGGTTAGGTGGTTCAGGCTGAACTAATCCATTTATAAGATGACTTAAGGTGAACAGAATCCTGTTGATAGGCATACCATCATATAATATACTATTTTGTTACAATTGGTTTTGTAAATTTTCAGTATATCTGTATTATTATTTTCTTATAATTATAGTAATAGAAATGTCTTAGAAAGGTCATATACATATGTTTGCAGTTGCACATGACAGAGTATACAAGAGACTAAATCATAGAGGCGTGACGCATGCAATGCAGAAGTTGAAATTTGGGAGGAGAAAATGAAAACAAAGTTGAATGGGGGGAAGGAGAGAAAGTTAGGTTTTGAAAGGTGGCTGAAAACAAGACAAGACAAAACAAGCCAAGCCAAGCCAACTGTCACTGTTTGTTTGATCTCTTTGTGGAATCTGTTGGAAAGTGGCATTGCATGGTTGCTTGCTTACTCTTCCGCTACTGCCAACCAACGGTCAGCATGCAACTAACATACTAACGTTGTTACCAGTACTTTCATTATTAATGTAATGTAATGCAATGAAATGGAATGTGCCTCTCTATCTTACTTCCACTACTTCTCACTACCTAGCTTCACTTTTCCTCCAAGTAAGTATTTCATCACAAAATATTCATTAATACCTCGTGTCTCATCCTACTACATCATGCCATTTTTCCAAAAACTATACTACTACTAGCATGTAAAGTGTGTAATTCATAGTTACTCTCTCAACTTAGGTAGTGATGTAATGAGTGACTTATACAACCATGTTCAAGTAAACTTTTTGCATGGTTTGATGCTGTATATTTTTCTCAGTGATACAATTCTGATTTAGACCAATTGTTGCCATTACAACTGGTTAACTGCTGCATGTATAATCTGCAGCTACAACATGGCTGAGGAACTGGATAAACCGTTGCTTGATCCTGAGAATTTCAACCGAGATGGCATTGATTTGGTAAGTCCGACGTAGGCAGGGCTCAATATAAATAAATAGATCAATCTGGAAAGAAAATACATTTTTGTGATTAAAATTAAAAATAAAAATATCTTATCAAATGAAATAAGCTCTTATAAGTTTAATTTCAACTTCAGTGTTTACTGTAAATAGCATTGTTGTTTTGATCAGGAGCGTATACCATTAGAAGAAGTATTTGAACAGTTGAGAACATCACGAAGAGGACTTTCATCTGACGATGCTGAAGCTCGAATACAGATATTTGGCCCAAACAAACTTGAAGAGAAGAAAGTAATAAGAACATACTTTTTATAAATATCTTATTTTCATAAATTCATCATATAGAGTATGTGCATCAGGATAGATTTGGCCATTCAAGTTTGTTAAAGCACTGTGTTTATCATACCAAGATATAGATGTTAAAGTAGCTTGTTCACTGAGATTTTGAACCTTATAAATTGTGAGTTCTTTATAGCTTATACTCTGCCAAGTTTCTTGGTGAAATTTATCAAAATTAGCCCTTTTTGGTTTATTTCAATGAGTTTCTTATAAATTTGTAACAAAAGCTCTTATATGGCAAACTTACTAAATTAGCACTACAGTAAGCGTTCACCTAACACTTCCTATATCAATCAGTTGAAGGTAGAAGAGTTAGCACTACATGGACAATAGTGATTTATTTTAGTACTTCTTCTCGAGAAAGAACAAAGATAACAAATATTCTGTGGTCGATAATGATAGTAATCTTGAGCTCATTTTAGGAACTTTTTCTTACCTCAAATGTTTTAAATGTTGAGTATTATAAAGAAGATGTCTATTATGTCTTGACAATAATAATCCACCCACATTTACATAGATATTGTCTCCCTTCTCATCTCAAATAACATATTATTTACATAATTAGATATTTGGATGTTGTTTAAGTTCTCCATTTAAATTTGATCGAAAGTGTTTTCTTCTGTTCTACATTGCATTGTGCTCATTTATTTTGAAGGGCAAAGAGGCATTCCATTTTGTTGCGAGGCCCTTGTTTGCAGTTAGCATGTTTGCATCTGCTTAAAAAAAAATTTAACCCTAACTTTGTCCTCAAATTCTGCTGCAGGAGAATAAAATATTAAAATTTCTTGGTTTTATGTGGAATCCTTTATCATGGGTTATGGAAGCAGCAGCATTGATGGCGATTATCCTTGCTAATGGTGGAGTGAGTAGAGAATACAATAATTGTTCTTCAATATATTACATGTTTTCTCGTCTTTTCCTTCAGCATTCTGTTTTCCACTTCTTGGTTCCTTATTTTGAGATAAATTTTCAGGGGGAAGGTCCTGATTGGCAAGACTTTATAGGGATTATTTGCCTCCTGGTAATAAACTCAACTATTAGTTTTATAGAAGAAAATAATGCAGGTAACGCTGCAGCAGCATTAATGGCTCGTTTGGCTCCTAAAACAAGGGTATGTTTCTTTGTGGATTATATTTACGTAGGAACTCATCACCTATGCCATGCAGAGTGAACATATCTACTTAAAAAATTGAAATTGCTCTAATAGTATGTTACTATATTGCTTAATGCTTGTAATGCTACAATACCTTGTTTTCAAGATTCCTTACACAAATTAATGTGTAAAAGTCCCTAATATCTTTGTTCAGGTTCTCAGAGATGGACAGTGGCAAGAGCAAGATGCAGCTATTTTAGTACCTGGAGATATAATTAGCATAAAATTGGGAGATATAGTTCCAGCTGATGCTCGCTTGCTAGAAGGGGATCCTCTAAAAATTGATCAGGTAAGCCTTGTATGAAATGAATAAACATGCTACATCTAATGCATAATTTTTTTTCTATTTAGAAATTTCGTAATATATTTTCTCATAAACATAAACTGGTACAATTGATGAAGAAACAGAGTTCATGTGATTTCCTGGTTTTGTTTTATGCAGTCAGCCCTTACGGGAGAATCTCTACCCGTCACAAAAAGAACTGGTGACGAGGTCTTTTCAGGTTCAACATGTAAACATGGAGAGATTGAGGCTGTAGTGATAGCAACAGGAGTTCACTCCTTTTTTGGAAAGGCAGCATACCTGGTTGACAGTACTGAAGTTGTTGGACATTTTCAGAAGGTAACTTTGGGAAACTTTCAACTCTATTGACATGGTTATATTAATAAGAAATATAGCGAAGCCAAGCTGTTTACAAAGAGCCAAAAAGTTTGAATGATTACATAAAGGGTTCAATGCTTTTAAGGATTGTGCCGACGCTTAACTTGTGATAACACTAGCAAAAAGGACTAAGGAAGTATACATTGAGATAAAAGCATTTATTTTATGTGGAAATTCATTTCATTGCAAAATATATTTTGCAAGTGTTTGATCAATCAGTCAAATTTCAGACCATATCTGTTTTTCTTACCTTTTTCAGGTCCTTACCTCAATTGGTAACTTCTGCATTTGCTCTATAGCTATAGGGATACTTTTTGAAATAATTATAATGTTCCCAGTGGAGCATCGATCATACAGGGATGGAATCAACAATCTTCTTGTTCTCCTAATTGGAGGAATACCCATCGCTATGCCAACAGTCTTATCTGTAACACTTGCAATTGGCTCTCACCGTCTTTCTCAGCAGGTCCAACTCTTTAGCTCTTAACTAGAACCAAATTAAGATTGGAAGAAATTAAGATTTTGTCTGCATTATCAATAATCTTAGTTTAAAGTTTGGCAAATCCTATATCACTTTGGGTATCCATACTCGACCAACAGACTTTATTTTATGACATCACTTGAAGTATATAGCTAATACACAGGGGCACCGTAGTGTTACCCTTAAAGTTCAAAACGATGCAGCAAATCTTTATGCTGCTGACTATGCTCTTTCTGTATTTTTACTTCATTTTTAAGGGAGCTATCACAAAAAGAATGACAGCAATTGAAGAAATGGCAGGCATGGATGTGCTCTGCAGTGACAAAACTGGAACTCTTACACTGAATCGTCTGACTGTTGATAAAAACCTTATTGAGGTAGGTACTTAAAAATGACATAAAAGCATATTATCTATATTGTTAATTCAAATAATATTTTCATATGCTTTCTCAGAATTCAGTTTCTAAATAATTGGCTAAGAATATAGAATCCAGTGTTTGTAACGATACAATGCAGTTTGCTCAATTCACTAAAAAACCTATATCATTAGCAACTTTTTTCAATAAGAGTTTGAAACTTCATGCATGTTTGGATAGCTTATACTGAGTTTTGAAGCATTTCATTCTTCACTAATCATGATGTAACGTGTCCTAATTCATAGTTACCATTTGGCACTACTTCAATTGAACATATTATTTGGTCCTTCCCCACCCTCAGTTAGCTATACAAAAAGCATGATCTTTTCATGCAGAATAAAAATATTGAGATGCAAAGAATTCTTAAGAGTTGAGAACTTTTACTAACTGTTTTTCATGAACAAACTTTCTTATTCTGACTGTTAGGACGTATTGTCCTTACTTAGAGTTTCACCTTGCATGTCGAACAGGTTTTTAATAGAAATATGGACAAAGATACGGTTGTTCTACTTGCAGCCAGAGCAGCTAGACTGGAAAACCAGGATGCCATTGATACGGCTGTAGTTAATATGCTAGCTGATCCAAAGGAGGTAAAGATACCCAATTTTACTTTAATACAGAAACTATCCAAATGTTCATTATGATAAAAGAAAAATAATTCCTTCTTTTTCTCTACAGGCACGTGCAAACATCACTGAAGTTCACTTTCTACCATTCAATCCTGTAGATAAACGTACAGCTATAACGTATATTGATTCTGATGGCAATTTTTATAGGGCCAGTAAAGGAGCTCCGGAACAGGTATCAAAATTTTTTAAAGGTGGTGAATAGCCTTTTCTCATTGCCTAATGTCTCCTAGTTTTACTTCAAATTTAATGCAAAGTTTTTCTCAATGGACCCTCATCAAAAGGGTGGAAAGAAAATTTTTTCCAATCATTGGAATGCCTTTAACAAAACTTCAGTGTTTTTTGGCTGTTTACTGCATACCAGATTCTAGATTTGTGTCAAGAGAAAGACCAAATTGCCAAAAAAGTGCACAATATAATAGACAAATTTGCTGAAAGGGGATTGCGATCTCTTGCAGTTGCTTATCAGGTTATCAACATGATACCCTTCTTTGTTCCTTTCCTGCTAAAAGGATACTTAAAAGAAGAGAAACGATGTCAATGCTGCTTACTTATAGAAATTTTCAAAACATGTTAATTACTTGACAATTTTAGAATGCCAATTATTATCTTGTCTTAGATAAGTCATAACTCTTTCAGGAAGTTCCTGAAAAATCCAAGGATAGCCCTGGAGGTCCTTGGACATTTTGTGGATTGTTGCCTTTGTTTGATCCACCAAGACATGATAGCGCTGAGACCATCCGAAGAGCACTTAACCTTGGAGTCTGTGTTAAGATGATTACAGGTAAACATGAAATTCCAATGGAAGCATACAATAAAATATAACAAAAGACCATAGTGTGGTGGTAGTTGTTGCAATGATAAGGGGTATCTGCTTGATATAAGATATTTTGTTTAATTCTAATCAAATTGCTCAATATTCACGTTAATAATTGCAAAAATTCACAATGATATTCAAGGTTTATCGAATCAAAGGATCAAAGTGTAACTACAATTATGTAAAGGAAATATTAATGGGAGAATATTGTTGGGATCAAACTTCACCAAACCTGCTCCTTAAATCCTTTCTCAATAATAGACATGATTGCTCATTCAGTGTGTTACTAAAATTTATTAATATCACTAATGATCAAGCCTTTTAACTCGCTATATTTTCTCTATATGGGAACTTACCTGCAACGCACCCAAATTAACATATCTTACTCATTGCTAAATTCTTTTCTAAAAAAATAGAATGTAAATATCTTCCAATAAAAGTGGTTGAATAAGTCATCAATTTTTTGTGTATAAGCACATTTGAAATGTTTAATTATGGATGTTTAAGGTCAAATGAGCCAGTTTAAACGTCAATGCATTGTAGGTGATCAATTAGCAATTGCAAAGGAGACAGGCCGAAGACTTGGCATGGGAACAAACATGTACCCTTCTTCATCTTTATTAGGGCGTGAAAATGAAGAGCATGAAGCTCTCCCTGTAGATGAGCTCGTTGAAATGGCAGATGGCTTTGCTGGTGTTTATCCTGGTATATGGATTTGATATTTAAGAAAATGTTATATATCACTCTTGCTTCCTTTCGTTCTGTATGATAAATAACTACAAATAGAAAAATATGCTTTTCAGACATCTCACTATCTTAACTAACAAATAAAGAGAATGATGAAATATTGTTCTTATAGATCAGCATCATGAGCCTTCAGGGTACAAAATCTTGCATAATTGATCACTTTTCTTGAACCTCAGCCTCCAATAATTTACTAGTCAGATATGAGCTGTTCCAATTAGCCTGTGGCTTGCACTATTTCATATTTACAATAAAAAAGAGTGACTTAAGCATGAAAATAATTTCTAGTCTGAAGTGCTTAACACCAGTTTTTGTTCTTATTCAAATCTTTTGGATGGATATCTCCTATATGTTGTTACCTATCATTTTCGTAAATGTTGCTATTTCACCAAGTATGTTTAACAATTGTTTTATAAATGTTGCAATGCATACTTTCAGAACACAAGTATGAAATAGTGAAAATTTTACAACAAAAGCAACATGTTGTTGGGATGACTGGGGATGGAGTAAATGATGCCCCAGCATTGAAGAAAGCAGATATCGGAATAGCTGTGTCAGACGCTACAGATGCTGCAAGAAGTGCTGCTGATTTGGTCTTAACCGAGCCTGGCTTAAGTGTCATTATTAGTGCTGTGTTAACTAGCAGAGCTATATTCCAAAGAATGAAAAATTATACAGTTGAGTGTGTAGTATTTCTCTTCTCTGCATTATCATAGAAAACTTCCCTTTCACTTTTTTATAAATTATGTAGCCTCAACAAGAAAACAAGACTCCTAGAAGCTAGAAGAAAATAGTCAAAGTGTCTCACTGAAATCTAGATTGTTCAAACCACCAGTCATTTAAATGTATCAATCAGTAATAACTCAGTCAGTGTTTGTCATGATAATATTTATTTGATATACATTTGATTTCTTTCTTTAATGCAGATATATGCAGTCTCCATCACTATAAGGATAGTGGTAAGAAAAGTTCCTACCCCCAATTTCAAAGTCATTTTCAAAGATTATGTTCTTCTCTATTCATGAACTTTTATCTGAACATTAAATTCCCTTTGGACGTGCGTTTTTAACTTATCAAAACAAACCCTTTTGCAGCTTGGTTTTACTCTCCTCGCATTAATTTGGGAGTATGACTTTCCACCCTTCATGGTCTTGATCATTGCAATACTAAATGATGGTAATACTTCTAATCACTTTTCCATCCCCGGTACTATGGACATGAATAATAAAACTTCCATTTTCCTTTTGTTTTGTATCTACGTACTTAAGTAATAGATGAAAACTATACTCTCCATTTTTTTTTTTCACTTTATGACAATATAATAGAACATATATATTATAAAGTTACGAGAAAAAAACAAAAAGCGTGATACATTTTTTCTATTGGTTTTAGAGCATCCCACAATTTTATTTTTTTTTTCACATTCAAGAGTGTAATGTTACAAAGATATACAATTCTAGCTTGACTATAGAGTCTCAGGGTATAAAATCCCAGAAAACAAATCATCTTCATTTAAGTAAATAACAGAATTTTTTTAACAGAAATAGTTTTATACTGTGACTGACATGAGTTAACAAAGGGATTACACAAGTTTTTACAGGGTAGGATTGAACAAATAATCATAAACATAACAGCTCAGCAATTAGGCCGAATGAGATATAGTAGTGATATCTAAGATTTGTAATCATAATATTTAGTTCTTAATTAGGTACCATCATGACCATATCTAAAGACAGAGTGAAGCCATCCCCGACACCTGACAGTTGGAAGCTACCAGAGATATTTGCAACAGGAATCGTGATTGGAACTTATCTTGCTCTGGTTACTGTCCTATTCTATTGGGCAATAGTAGAGACCACTTTCTTTGAGGTACAAAAGTCTGTGTCTCTCTTTCAGCTAGTGTTTTTAGACCTCGAATGAAAATTGCATTTCACTCAATAAACATCTTTAAGCTGAAAAAGTGTTGTTGCAGACCCACTTCCATGTAGCTTCCTTATCTGGTGACAGCGAGAAAGTTTCATCAGCTGTATATCTACAAGTTAGCATCATTAGCCAGGCTCTAATTTTCGTTACTCGTAGCTATGGATGGTCATTTCTAGAGAGACCAGGAGTTCTGCTGATGTGCGCCTTTGTAATAGCTCAACTGGTAATGTTGCATGCCTGCAAGTGTACGGAACTTAAATTTTTTGAACACATAATAATAGTGGTTGTTGAAGAATGTGATGTATGAATTGACTAGGTGGCGACCTTAATTGGGGTGTATGCAAATATCAGTTTTGCTAAGATTAGCGGAATTGGATGGGAATGGGCTGGTGTCATATGGTTATACAGTTTAATCTTCTACGTACCCTTGGACATCATTAAGTTCACAGTGAGGTATGCCTTGACTGGAGATGCCTGGAAGCTCATATTTGAAAGAAAGACGGCTTTTACATCTAAGAAAGACTATGGAAAAGAAGATAGAGCTGCAAAGTGGGTTCTTTCTCAGAGGACTCTACAAGGGCTGCATCTCATGGCCGGAGGCCTCGAGGTCAATGGAAGGCGCTCTTCTATCATAGCTGAACAGGCCAGACGGCGTGCTGAAATAGCCAGGTACTTTTCTCATCACCACCACCACCACAACCACCACCACTTGTCTTCTTCCAATTCATACAAACCTATTTTAACTGTCAAAATGCATCAAACTTTGCAGGCTGGGGGAGTTGCACACTCTCAGAGGACATGTTGAGTCCGTTGTCAGACTCAAAAACTTACATCCTAATGTCATCCAAACAGCTCATACAGTCTGATGCATTGCATGCATGCATATACCTTCTACCTTTATTGCTTATTTCTGTTTCTCTAAAAGCTTTGCATCTTCCACTCCCTCCAATTTTGTAGCTGTCTCGTGTCATAAGGGGTATCTAGTGTATCTTTCCCTCAATGGATCTTATGCATAAACTAAACCTAATTTTTTACCTGAGAAATGAAGTTTTCACATCTTCGTTAGTTGTTGTTGAAGCCGTAGACGCATTCCTACTTTATCTTCAAAGGTTGTTCTTGTACTGTCTCTGCGTTTTATCTTGAAATTGTGGGAACTATTTCTTAGAATGATTTAGGGAATCTTCTGTCTCACCATTTATGTATGCAAATGTGACCGACAACATTATATAAATCGAATTAATACTAATTATTTTTAAAATATAACCAACCTCGTGTGTCAATTAATAGTTGTATAATTATATTTATTTATTTATTATCTTTTTGTTTTATTATGACCTGTGGCTGCTTTCTTAAACACCATTTTTTTTTTACCATATATGTGACTGCCGTTAAGTTTGACGAAGTTGGGACAAACTTTGTTTTGTATTCTTCTGGTTTCATATGTCATCTTCTACTAACCCGTGACACCCACTGTAGCTCTCACGTCACCAAAAATTTCATGTGACTTTTCTTTAAATAATAAAAGTAAGTGATTTAAAATAAATTACAATCCATTGTGCAAAAAAATATTAAAAAGATAGTGGTTACAGGACTGTCTTCACGTTATTTCGGAGACATGGTGCATATTATATTTTAATACTTGTTTATTTAGCACTATAGATGTTCTCTAAGCAAAAGCTTAATTAAAAAATATCATGTGTTAATTTTATATCGCATTTCCTTTATTTATCGTTTAAGATTATAATACAAATTAAAGAATAAGACAAAATTATGATATTGGAGTAATTATTCGAGTAGGCCACTCTAAATGAAAATGCTTATAGGAGCACATTGAGAAATTTTACTAAAATGGTGCAATTTTGCACCGATTTTACAAGAATAAATAGATTTGAAAAATATTATTAGAGTCATTAAGTTATGTTTGTGAAATACTATTTTACTTTTCAGAGATCATGAAATACAAACACCACTTTAACAATGATTTAAATTTTAAACATGAGTAGCCTAGTTACGTTTGTTTTAAAAAATATTTTAAAAAATCACAATTTGATTCATGTTAATTTTGATGTTAAATTAAAAAAGAATGAAGTTGTTAAGGGTTATATGACAATTTTAGTATTACATTGTTTAGTATATTGAGAGACAGTGTATTTCGTTTAGATTAATATTAGATTGTATAGTCCGGTGATCTATACTAAATTATTTAATTTATTTATTTATATTAAATCATCTAATTTATTTGTTTATACTAGTCTATGTTATGTATGTTTATATTAGTCTATGTTATGTATATTAAACTGTTTAATCTTGTTGTTTAAAGTTTAGAATTTAAAATTTAGGGTTTAAAATTTTGTTATTTAATCTAGATTTTTGTATATATTAGATTTGTGTATATTAGATTGTAAAATTTATTTATATATAATAAATCATCTAATTTACATTATAAAGAGTCTATTTGTTTAATTTGCTTGTGTACACAAAAAAATGTTTATTTATTTAAACTAGTTCATCTAGCTTGTTTACTTATTTATAATGACTAAGGCTAATTAAGTTGATTAACTTTAAATTAAATAAATAATAAGTATACAGATAGAGAAATATACTTCGTAGAATAATTTAGTAATAAACTTTTGTATATTGATATTCACATTACAGTATTTTAAACCGTACAATTTTTTTAATTAACTAATAATAAAAAATCACATTATTGATATATTTTATTAAACTGGTGGTCCGTGTGGAGTAAAAGCTAGAGAAGGAGGAAAACCAACAGCTCTTAATCCTTGTGAATTACTTTATTTTGGTAAGTTTGATTTTTATAAATTTTACTTTTTAGAACGGCATAACGATATATGATGTTCCATAGTTAATAATTAAAATACGTTACATCAATGAAAAACAAATTATGCTACATCATAATTAAATAATAATATTTGAAAACAATGAAGTATATAAAAAATTATAAATTAAAGATGTTACTCACTCCGAGTCACAAACTCTGAGAAATTATTGAACCCTCGTTATTACCCAAAAAATACATAGGTGGCATTAGTTCAAACGTCTTTTTCCATTATTATTCTATAATTAAAAAAATAATAATTCCACGTTGAAATTAGACAAAGATGAATGTTTTGCATCACTTGCCTTATATTTAGTAATTTATTAATTTTTGCATGACGTCATTTTATGTAATTGGTCTCTCTGACTTCCCTTCTTCAGGTTTGGCATAGCCATTGGCGTGAAAGCCACGTACACCAGTACTCGCTTCTCAACCAATACGTATAGACAGCACAAATACATAAAAGAAAATAAATATTATTGTAGAAACGTGTCTTTCATTCATGTCACTGTATTGTGAAAGCTACCTAAATTGACTTCAAAGAAAAATCCAGAAGAGCCGAGCTTCACAAAAATTTTCTTTCTTACTTACTCATCACAACTCCAAGGGGAAAATCACTATTATTTGTAGTAACAGTGAGGTACTATTATTGAGTATCAGTTTATTTTTATGGATACCGATGCTGGGAGAGGCACAGTGACTGTGATAAAGTAAATAAAATTTCCGAGGCTTTGGATTCTTTTGGCAATTCGTGCTGGCCAGCTTTACCTCGCTATGGGGGACAGCATTAGCATAGACCCATAAAATAATTAGAGAAAAAGATTAGAACTTGCTGAAAAGGGGTGACTGAAAATCCCTTTCAGCTTTCTGGGTAGGAAGAATTTTCTGAGATGGTGGAGTTTCGAAGGTTGCTGCTGTGCATCACTACCTGCATTCTTTGTTGGATGAGCAATGGTGCTACTGCCTCCACAGATCCAAATGATGGTTAGTCTCTTCTTTCACTTCACTTCACTCTCTGTTTGTTGCTTTTTGCATTGTGCTATTCTTGTAAAAACTTGCTCTCTTCCCCATTTCACTTATGTGCTCTGCGCTGTCCAAACATTTTGTTTGGAGTTTTTAGTTTTCTTTATGCTGAAACAATGAGAAGCTTTGTACCTGATCTAATGAGTGACTCATCACTTCAGTTCTATTACCCTGATTGTTACTGTTTTAGACAGTTTGTTGGCTTTCTCTGTGAGGTACCTCTTGCGTTGCATGCCGATGGTCTTAGCAAATGAATTATATATTTTTTTTTTACCTTTCCAGTTTGAACTATATGTTCTGTTTACTGATTGTCGGTTCTTACTATTTTGTAATTGGTTACCTTGCTTTGCGTCATTTTTAAGGTATATGTCCTGCTAAGTGCTAAATAAGTCATAATCAATCCTTATATCAGAGTTCTCTCGTAGAGTCTTCTGCATTATTCGGTTGTTGATGGAGGTCTCACTTAGCCTTTTCTTTCCGTGTATATAGCTCCTACCCTTCAACTTTTTGATTAGGGAAATTTTCAATTTTTTCCTTTACCTCCCTGTTCAACTTTCACCAACTATGGATCAAATGCCAAGAATTTTACGTAGTAGTGCACACACATTCAGAGTCTGAGAAAAATGAGCTGCTTGTTTTAATAACCTCTTTCTGATATTTTAATGCTGTATGAGTCGTTTTTGTTTGTGTTTTATAGTTTGCCGACACTTTTGGTCGTTCCTCTTTCATCCCCTACCGTTGACTTCTTATCTTCAACATTTGTGTTCTGTTTGATGTGCAAGTAAATTCTAACAGATAAGGACTGAATGGTAATCTTTACAAAGCACTGAGTATGTGCGATATTTTTAGCTTGTCGCAAGCCCTCTAAGCTGCAGCTGCCCTCCTGGACTTCGGAACCATCCTTTATAGTAGCTCTCAGCAAGCCCTTGTCCCGTGAGGATAAATGCTTTAATAGCATGTCAGTAACGTGGAAATGTGTTAACTTCACCTATGCTTAATTCCGAAATTCTTTTCAGTGTTGTATGAGGACTTCTTTAATCTCATCTCTTAAATAGCTCATTTTAGATCTGCCATATTTCAAAATGGAATTTGAGGTAGTTCATACAAAGTGATGAAAATAAACCAACTACTGCAATGGACTACTAGGCCATTCTAACTTCTGAATTGCAAATCACTAACATAAAGTCTTGTAGGGTTTAGCTTTCTATATAAGGTATGAGTAATCTTTAAATAGCTTGTTTTACCCTTTTTTGTATCATATAGTTCGTGTCTAGTTTAATCCTGTACACTTCCTTATTTATCTTGCGTTATCCACATCATTAAATCCTCAACAAGCAATCTGCACTGCTTTGTGACCCTTCAGAATGTCTACAATGTTTACTTGACGAACATCTGATGAGGTTGAATCTTCTTAACATCTCCAAATAAGAACTTGTAAGGGTGCATTATGATCCTTGAAATATGTGTTTTTGTACTGGCCGGCTTATATAGTTTTGAATGGTTTTTCTTCAGGCACCCTAATATTTGGTGATGCTATTTTAACTAACATTTATGCACACAAAAACAATTACTAATCTCCTAACCATACTACTTCCACCTAGGAAACTGTTATGTACCATTTTGAGAGTCCTTGCTGAAAGTTGGGTTTCTTTTTAATTTGTACTCTTTGATGTTTAAAACTTACAACTTTTATAGTCAATAACGTGAACAACCAATTAATTGTCAGAAAACATTTTCTAAATCTGTATTCAAGGTTAAGTTCCAAATTATTCACTTTTGTTTAGGAGTAGTATATTCAAGGATTCTATATTAATTTTGCCTGTAGATAAATCTATACCTTGAAATATGTAAATGGATGATGATGAGGCCATAACCTATTGGATAATGAAAATCCATAATACATATCTTGGGTTTGCTGAATATTTTTATTTTTGGAATGTTTGCTGCAGCTTCTGCTGTGAGATTTTTGTTTCAAAATATGAACTCACCATCCCATCTTGGTTGGCCTGTTAATGGTGATGATCCATGTGGACAATCTTGGAAAGGCATTACTTGCTCAGGAAACCGTGTTACAAAGATGTATAGTCCTACTCTCCTTTACTTTATATGACCTGATCATTATCTTTAGGCTTTATTGCTTATTTTTATTGATTATTGTTTGTGACTTCTCAGTAAGTTATCTAATCTTGGACTAACTGGGTCGTTGCCTTACGGATTACAAGTCTTGACATCTTTGACCGACCTGTAAGATTAATAGTCTCTTCCCTAACATATATCCATTGCTATTATTGTGTGACCTTATAAACTTTTGTAGAGACATGAGTAGCAATAGTCTTGGCGGCAGCATACCATACCAGCTCCCTCCATATGTGCAGCGACTGTAGGTTTCAAATTATATGAGGTTGTTACTCTTCAGTGTATTTTATTTATGATAAGATTTTGAACGTTCTTAGTTCTTTATGTGCAGAAATCTTGCTCATAATAACATCACAGGGACAGTTCCTTACTCTATTTCAAACATGACCGCTCTTATAGACCTGTACGTAATTTTGTTGTTGTAAATTTATCCTAGCTGTACTGTATCAAACACCTATACAAACACGTGGAATAATTTTTTAAATTTTTTTATGCAGGAATCTTGGTCACAATCAGCTCCAGCAAGGACTGGCTGTTAACTTTCTTAATCTTTCTACCCTCTCCACATTGTGAGGATTTGTCTTATCCTTCAGCCGCATAAAACAGTAGTCTAAATGGCTGTCAAATTATTGTTACCTTTCTATGAAGTGTTGATCCTTTTCGTCTCATGCTTGTTTTAATGATGCTTTTTTAGATTAATTACTGTTATGCATATCTATAGTTTGACAATATTAGTTCTGATTGCATTTCAAGACATTTTGCATGTGAAAAGAAGACATACATATGTGCTGTTGAAATATGTTTCATGTCATATGGTTTTGGTAGTAACAAAAAAATGTGAGCCAAGTGGGCTAATTTTTTTTTTTCCTTATTACAGGGATCTGTCTTTCAATTCTTTAACAGGTGACCTTCCTCAGACTATGAGCTCACTTTCAGGGATAACAACCATGTAAAAATACTAACTGTTGATGTTTTCTGTTATTACGTTACATTTTATTGATTTCATTCTTAGTTAATTTGTTTATATATGGGCAGGAATCTGCAAAACAATCAGTTTACAGGCACTATTGATGTCCTTGCTAATCTTCCTCTGGATAATCTGTGCGTCTCTGTTGTATCATATGACATAGCTGGAATATCGTTTCCTGTATTTCCAAAAAGAAAAACTTGAAGCCAATTGTATTTATTGTCTTAAATTCTTCTCAGGAATGTGGAAAACAATAATTTTACTGGATGGATACCAGAACAGTTGAAGAAGATAAACCTACAGTAAGCATTTCCCATTATCAGCAATTTGGTAACTTGGAATCAGATTTTCATAAATTTATTGGACAAATTTAATGCTAGGAGCGGTGGTAATGGATGGAGCTCTGGACCTGCACCCCCACCTCCTCCTGGGACGCCTCCTGTACCTAAAAGAAACAAACACAAGTCTGGAGGGGGAAGCACCACCCCGTCAGATGTTGGCAGTAGCAGCAACTCAGTTGATGGGGGCAAAAAGTCTGGTATAGGAGGTGGTGCCATAGCTGGAATTGTAATCTCTGTCATAGTTGTTGGGGCAATAGTAGCGTTCTTTCTGGTGAAGAGAAAATCCAAGAAGACATCTTCAGATTTAGAAAAGCTGGACAATCAGTCCTTTGCTCCACTTCCTTCAAATGGAGTGCATGGTCTGCATCTTGCATACTATTTCATGATATTTTTTTCTTTAATGATGTGGCCATCCTTATTGTTATGCTTTTCTGGTTCTTTTCTTTTGTGAACATATTCTCAGTTTTCTGTATTTCAGAGGTCTCCCTGTGTTCCAGAGCTAGTCACCTAATACATATTATATTTTCACTTCCTATCAGCAAGACAAGATAGTAGCAGTTACTTTAGCACTATTTCCCTGGAACCGGTGCATGGCTTGACACCATGCCTTGCATCTTTGTAGCTACTAGAGTAGAGAAATCTATTATGTTATTTCCAAACTTTACTATTTAAGAACAAGACCAATTTGTCCTTTATTTGCTGTTATATATTGATGGCATGTCTTTTTCTCTTTAGTAATCTGGTTATTACCAAAATAAAGTTTGCAACTCAAAATTTGGCATATTATTTTGCTTTTCAAAATTTGGCTGTCCAAATTGACATTTGTGTCATATTGCAGAAGAGAAGTCTGAGCAAACGTCCTCTGTATCTGACTTGAAGACATTTGATACATCCGCCTCAATAAATCTTAAACCCCCACCTATTGATCGACATAAATCATTTGATGATGAAGAGTTCTCCAAGAAACCCACAATTGTGAAGAAGACTGTAACAGCTCCTGCAAATGTGAAATCATATTCTATTGCTGATCTGCAGATTGCTACTGGTAGCTTCAGTATGGATCACCTTGTTGGCGAGGGCTCTTTTGGGCGTGTGTACCGTGCTCAATTCGATGATGGAGAGGTATTTCTTAACCTTTATTACAATAATTTGATTCTGTCTGATTCCAATGACAATGGTTAGTATATCCAGATTATTGTCATTAGTATTTAATATTCCTGGAAGAGGATCAAATCTGTGTATTATCTATGCACAAGCACACAAATGCATGCATTTCTTATACAACACAAGGTTCTGTTAGTGTCTCCCGTCAACATTCCCTCCCCTAACCAAAAATAGAGAAAATGCAAAGATGCATCGAAAATCACGTCCATGTAAACGCCACAGATATAGTTAATATCCCATAATGCAATGAAGTTTTCTACATTGGACCAAAAGTTTTTACTGAGTTTGACCTTTTTTTAATTTCTAATTATGTTGTAGGTTCTTGCAGTGAAGAAGATAGATTCATCTGTCCTTTCCAATGATTTGTCAGATGATTTTATAGAAATAATTTCAAACATCTCCATTTTGCATCATCCAAATGTGACAGAGCTCGTAGGCTATTGCTCAGAATATGGACAACACCTCCTGGTTTACGAATTTCATAAAAATGGATCACTGCATGACTTCCTTCACCTATCAGACGAGTATAGTAAACCATTGATATGGAATTCCCGTGTCAAGATTGCTTTGGGTACTGCACGTGCTTTAGAGTAAGTTAGTAGTGGACTAATGGGATTATAAGGTCTTTTTATACTACATTTTTTTTACGTCAATTCATGAACAATATTTTGATTGTTTTTTTCCAGATTTATTAGCTCCTCCTTTCTTTTCTATCTTTCTGTTTTATTTATTTTGTTTGGCATTCTACCTAAATTGCATGCTGACCAGACCTTTATGGGTTTGACTGATTTAAAACCGAAATTCAGGTTCTAGCTTGCTCTTTTTTACCAAATAAAAATTCGTCAGAACACTAGATTAATACTGTATTTAATGTTTAGTTTTGGAAACATAAACACTAGAAGATTAGTTTGGACTACAAAATAAGAATTGAGTTTATTTTTTATCCACAATCACCTTGAAAATCACTGTACTATCAGTAGATGGGAAAGTGCCACTTTGAGGAAGTAAGCATTGTTTTTTACAATGGAAGTTTTCTTTTCCCCTGATTTTTGATGTGGCAACATGTGGTTGGACATCAAGCATAAATCTCAATGTTATCCTTGAGACTCAATGACCAGACTTTCTCCAAAAATTTTTGTAGGTACCTACATGAAGTTTGTTCGCCATCAGTTGTTCATAAGAATATTAAGTCAGCCAACATATTACTTGATGCAGAGCTTAATCCTCATCTTTCAGATAGTGGATTGGCAAGCTATATTCCAAACGCGGACCAGGTGATTTTATAAATCTTTGGAACTTTGGTTTTTATAATTGAACGTGATTGTGTTTGGCCAACATGGTTTCGATAATTTTATGGCTACTTTTCAACATATTTTTAGGTTATGCTGATCATTCCCAATTTGTCAATTCGAATTTCCCGATTGTCGTGGATGCTTCCAAATATGTATAGTGTATTACATTTTAGAAAACAAATGATTCGTAATTTATTTTCTGAATTAGCAGTGGCGACTAGTTTGGGGTTATAATATATTTTAGCCGTCATATATGAACATAAGTACACCAATAATTTTCATAGTATGAATGCAGTTACTTGTAGAGTTGAATTAGTTCAGCTTATTACCTTAGAATAATAAAAGTGCATAGTTGGCTCTTCGGGTTGTTAATTGATTGGGAAATGTTCTTTTTTGGTCAAATTTTTAAATTTAAAGGTAAAGGTTTAATTGCATATTTGGTCCTCTAAGTATCAGAATTGTGCAATTTTAGTCCCTTAGGTTTCAATTCTACTATTGGAATTGTGCCATTTTAACCCTGCGGGTTCCAATTGTGTATCTTAGATATTGCAATTGTGCAATCTTTGTTTCTCCGTCAGTTGAATTTGTGAATTTGTTGACGTTACATTTACGTATGACATGTTTGAAGAACTAAAATCACAGACTTGTAATATTTGAAAGATCTGGTTGACACAATTAGAACTTAAGAGACTAAACATTGCACATTTGTGATACCTAAAGGATCTAATTTACACAATTGGGATCTGGAGAACTGAAATTTCTCAATTGTAAATTTAAGCCAAAGGGGCTATTAAGGTAAACTTTGTACATCAAGGGTTCAAGCCCACAATATACTCTCTGCTTCTGCAGGAATATTCTAGCCAAAAACTGAGGCTTTTCCTTTTACCCTGTGACACCAACCCAATAAAATTATTGTTCTAACTTTTGGTCTCATATTCAGATATTGAGTCATAATGTTGGATCTGGATATGATGCACCTGAATTTGCGTTGACTGGTCAGTATACTCTGCAAAGTGATGTCTACAGCTTTGGGGTTGTCATGTTGGAACTTCTCAGTGGACGGAAGCCATTCGATAGGTGAATGATTGTCTCACATTTAACATAACAGTTTTCTACATTTGATAGATATATATATTGCATAAAGTAAAACAATTGAAATATTTATGTAAATAAATAGATTTCTTAACATAATTTCAGATTATGAATTCTTGGTTTGTTCTCGTTATTTAGCAATACTCTGCAGCATTTCAGTATACACAGGTCATATGTTTGCTCCTCTATTAGTCCTGATTGTGAATACATTCTGAACAGCTCAAAGCCAAGATCTGAGCAGTCTTTGGTTCGATGGGCAACACCTCAACTCCATGATATTGATGCATTGGGTAAAATGGTTGATCCTACATTGAAGGGGCTATATCCTGTTAAGTCTCTTTCTCGATTTGCCGATGTTATCGCCCTTTGCGTGCAGGTATTGTCTCCATCCTTAACTGCTGAGTTTAACCATTGGGTGGAAAGAATATATTTGTGCATCGTATGTTAATGTGTTTATTTTACATTTTTGGGGCAGCCGGAGCCTGAATTCCGACCACCAATGTCAGAAGTAGTTCAAGCACTGGTGCGATTAGTGCAGCGAGCTAACATGAGCAAGCGAACATTTAGCAATAGTGATCATGGAGGATCCCAACGAGGAAGTGATGAGCCAGCTCTACGGGAGATCTAAACCCCCCTTGTTTTACTACAATGCCTCCCAAGCAGATGTAGTTATAATTTTCTCCCTTTCTTTAAGTTAGACACGGGGTCATGTATGTCGTTTATTTCTCATATAATTTCCACATTTACAAATTTGAAGCTCAGGTTAGATTGGTGCCTTCCATATTCTGTTAATAATAATAACTGCCAATAATGAAAGGTTTCCTAGTTTCTGCAATCTAACTTTCTAAGCTAATGGTTACAATGACAAAAACGGTGAAATAACTTGCATTATGAGATGTATGGGCTCTGCCGATGTGAACCAGCCGTTGGTATCATCAATCTATTCACAGTAAATGTCAACGTGTCACAGTGAATGTTGACTCCCCTGTTTATGAATCTAGAAACCGTTATTGATTATTCCCTTTTTCTAAGTGGAGCTAACGCGGTAAGTTGGCTTGACTCCGCATGATAGGTGTTGATTCTCTATTTACCCGGAGCTACGACCTACGTCATCGTTTAATAGGAGATGACTGCCAAACGGATGAACCTCTCACCAAAGTCTCACTTTATTTGTCTAAATATAGGTTCTGGCTATATTTTGATTACAATCCCTACATATCATCCATGAACATACTTTGAGATGTTTTTGACCTTGTCCTTTTATCTGAAAAAATCAGTTCAAAGTTCCTTGGACGAAATCCATAGGTACCATTACATCATATAACTTTTCATACCTATTCTATGCTTGATGTCAATTGGTATATCAACATAACTTTTTCTTCTTGAGAGGAAAGGACGAAAATCAAGATTAAATAAATAAAATCTTCCCATACAAGAATGAGAAGAAAAATGAAAAGAAAAATGCAAAAAGTTGAGAAAAGATACAACATAGTTAATTATATTGTCAAGAACAGAAATTGCAGTTGAAAGTAAAGGCATATACATAATTATGTTACCAAGGATTACGTTAGAAAATTAAAACACAATTAATTATGACGCCAATATAACCAATTATGGTTATTTTATTTTATTTTTCAATAAAAAATCTTCATTTCTATTTTCTTTATTTTCCATTTCTTTTCAACCAAACTACATTTCACTCATTTCTCGCAAAAAAAAATTGGGATGTGGGTTTGGGATAGGGAAGAAGGGTTTGGCACGCTGAAGAGTTATACATGGGAACAAATTCAGGACAAAGCTGTACTTATTGTGGTAGAATACATCTATATAAACCAGTTAAAAGTTACAAGTGAAATGACCAACTCGACTATCATATATGACAATACATATATTGACAAAATCCTACTCAGTCAAATGTTTGCATGACAAAGACGAGGTGTCCCCGAAAGTGAGATCAGAGGTATTTGTCATTCTCATTCAATCTCCGCTACAACATTTGGCTCCTCACCTTGGCAAAGGTACTCATCGCACAATGATGCGGATCCCCAGTCCTTTCTTAGCCGTCGAATGTCTTGTGTGAAAGTTGAACCGGATGCTCCAATGAACACACTAGACATGGCACATATAGTCTTGTCCAACATAGCTTCCACCTTAAGAATAACAATGTCCACAAGGCAATTTAACAGAGGAATTTACAAAGCGCACACCACACCACTAAAGACTTCTCACTTGTATTACGAAATTCACAGCAAATCGCACAAAAAACATGAAGGAAAGAAAAGAAAAAACTATTCATGGGAAGTATCTCTTTCGCTGTGAAAGTAAAATGCTAGGCTTGAATGAATGACAGGAGAACTAGAGGATTTCATTAAAACAAACAAACACATAAAATGGCGGTCATAATGATCTGAAAGAGCGTATGAATAAAAATCATACCATTTTTGGACATAAGGGTACAAACTAAACAATTAAGAGATGAAGCATGATGAATGGATAAGTCAGAGAACTAGAAATAATATTGACCCAATTTTAAAAGCGGTCGGAAAAAAGAAATTAATGAAGGGCATTGACAGAATTTCTGACCTGAGGGTCTCCTTCAATATGATGCCTGTACAACAAAGCGTCCCATTTTTCTGCTGAATTCCGAGGTGGGCGTTTGACAAGTGGAACGTGCCTGCCCTCTAGCACAAGCAGTGACTGAAGCAGCCGAATTTCACTCTCTGCGGCGTCTGTAGAGAGATAAATGAGGCGTGCATTGGTTCTTTCAACCAAACGCAAGATACACTTTGCTGCTTGAGGAATAGGATAAAAGCAACTTGGTTTTTTACCATTACTGTAAACAAGAAACAAAACGGATCATCATCACACATAACAATCACAATGACATCGCACACAATTATTCACTTAATTGCGTTGTCATGATAGATGATGATTAAGGAGGCGAGGCGACGTAGGTACCAGAAGTTCAAGAAGTCGTGTCTTCGAAAATGCAACGCAATGAAGTTCCTGCCGAGGAAGGTTTGGATGAAACGTTGAGCGGTGAGGACAATGAGACGGTTAGGTTGAATCAGAGTCTTGCATCGGTGAGCCAGTGGGCCACCTGCTTGCGTCACCCATTCCTCCTCCACATCTGCATACAATACATCCCCAATGGCTAAAACATCCTCCTTTTCCTCCCGTGAAAACCTTGACACAACCTCTTCCACGCTCCTCTTTCTCGGCTTCCTCGCATCTTCATCCCATACAGCCGCAGGCCTATTCGTGGACAGAAGCCCCAACGATTTCAACTTCCTCAAATGCTCCTCGTCCAGATAACACGGTCGAGGCAGCGAAAAATAACACAAGAATTTACCCTCGTGCATGCCATTCTTCCTCATGCTAGAAAACTCTTGGAAGGAGATCACCGCTTTGACTTTACCTCCAGTGCATTTATTCATGTGCTCCACATCCAACACTCTCTCGTACTCATAATCCACCTTGGAGCTCGGAATAACCAGAACCCGGTTAAGGAGAGCCGCGAAGAACATGTGCTTCTGCAAGCACATCAGATGGTTAGACATCTGTCCGGCGACGCACACTGCAACCAAAAATTTATTAGCCTTGGGCTTCCACTCCATGGTCCTCCTTTGTTGCAGCTTCTGATCCACTGTTCCACACGCGGCGTTACGAAAATGGGGAGAGGTGGCAGTGGTGTAGGGAGTGAGAAGAAGGCCTTGAATCTGTGAGTTGAGGGAAATCTGGTTGGAGAGAAGGGATTTGAGAGTGTGCGTTTGGGAAGTGGAATTGAGAGCGTGGAGAAGCCCTAATTGCTGTTGGCGCAAGAGGTAAAGGGCGCGCAATTGAGATTCCTCGGGTTGATCATGGCGGAGATTGAGGTTGACGGAGGAGAGGGAGAAGAGGGAGTGGGAATCGGGGAGGGCATAGTAGAGGAGGATTGCAAAGAGAGGGAGAATGGCGAAGAGGTATCTCTTCTGAAAAGGAAACTTGAAGTTGAAGTTGAAGTTGGAAGTGATTGGCGAAGTGAGGGATTGTAAGTGGAAGGAAGAGGGAGACCTTGGGGCATTCCTCTCCTTCTGATGGATGAGCTCCTCTTCTTCGTCGGAAGACGAACCCCTTTCCATCGCTGTCTGGCGGTGACTGATCACCGGAGGAGGACGATGAGTGCAGTGTTACTGTGCAAGTTGAAGGAAGAAAGGAAGGAAGAAAATAACGTCCCTTCTTGTGAACGAAAACGACCTCGTACCGCCCAGGCCCATCTCAGCCCATTGCTTATTCCACTAATTTAAGACTGCTTCTTCCTGCACCTCCATATCATCTTCCTGCACCTCCATAATTTTCAAAATTCCAATAATAGACATGAGGAAATTACAAATTTAACCCTGCTGCTATAAAAGAAAGTTTTCCATGGAAGGG
>Ga0209489_100885_pt1 | contig 59856 bp, 24 predicted proteins | sample SiratrowhiteBW_FD_187527 | JGI IMG/M metagenome (GOLD analysis project Ga0209489, IMG submission 187527) | Root nodule microbial communities of legume samples collected from California, USA - Siratro white BW (SPAdes) (version 2) | ecosystem: Host-associated > Plants > Roots > Nodule | place... | reverse complement strand
TGTAAAAAAAAAAAAAAAAAAAAAGAATTCTCTGTTTCTTATGAATCGTCCTTTTTCTTTTCAAAATGATATTTCACTAGAAGAAAGACAATTTCGTTTTCGAATTACTTTGAAAGACCTGCCCACTACTAAACAACACAACTAACTGATGGTCATTTCCTTCTGCATTTTATGTAAAAGCAAAAAAAAAAAAAAAAAAAAAAAAAAAACCTTGTAAGATTACTCAATTCAGAAACATTTTTTCCATAAAAAAATGACTTCCAAATTTGCATGGATATATTTTCATATTTATTGGGTGCAAAAGGAAATTATGGAAGTGCAAAAAGAAAACCTCCTAACCGAGATACCAATAAACACATATCACTAATTATCACCATACAAAACCCATTCGAACAAGCAAATAGAACATAAATTTAGGAAATAATTATGTAAGATTTTTCGATGTTCATACCATTAACAACTCAAAACTGTGATTGCCCATTAAAACAATCGATGAACAAAGTATCCTTCCCACTCTATATCGCTCAGCAATGAACTTGATTACACGACTCAGTTCAGCAACAAAATGAGTGGAGCAACCTCTATAAAATAATCTCATGTGTCCGTTACTTCTACTTTAATGAAACATAAATATGCCAAAATGAAAGAGGTTCAGAAGAACTTTTATTGTGCCTCTGTGAAATCAAATTGTGCATAAGTTGAAATCAGTCTTCGAGCTCAATAATCTTCACAACTGAGGAGTCACCCACTTTCTGGCAAACAACAACTCGGTCATGTGGTTTTATGATGCCAAAAGCCTTGCCATGGTCTAAAGCAACCTTCAAAATTGACTCATTTGTTCCACTTTTAGACTCAGCCTGCACTCAAACCACAAAATCACTAACCTTAATCACTTCTAAAAGTAGTTTAAGGATTGGTGTTCCAATGATCTTCAAATGGAACATGAAATTAGAAAGAAATTGATTTGATTTTATAATAGGTTTCTCTTGGAAAGGTGTCTTAGAGCATCTTTAATGTAGAGTTCAATATTTCTGGTTGGCTTAGCATTATTGTACTTCCCATTATAATTTATATTTCTTGAGTGATGCTAGTAGGATTATGTTCATATGATTTGTCTACACAAGGTACTGCGTTATATCTTCTTGAGTTTTTGAAATATTGAATTTGTACAATAAGAAAAAAAAAATTGAGTGGTTTTGAATTGTTCTTGGGTTACATCATTATCTTCATGGACTTTGAACAATTCTTACCGGGTGTCGTGGATCTGCCAGCATAGGAAAAAGACCTCTCACAATAAGTGATTGCCTAGCCTGCCATAGGGTCCCAAAAGGAAACAGTTAGCAAAAATTAATTAGTCTCAATGCCATGTTTCATAATGCAAGTCAACCAAAGAGAATTTCAATTTAGTAGAAACAAGAAACCGATTTTTGCTGCATTTTTCTTTCATTTCTATCTTTATTTCTTTTCCTTTTGTGATACAAACCATAAAACGGAAATCCAAGAAAGAAATATACATATAGGCATAGAAAACAGCATATTTTTCTAACCATTTTCACTGTTAAACCAATGTACTAAAAGCTAAGAAGCAAATTTCCCCACAAGAAAAATTCATTGACCTTCTTTGTTAAAAATATATTGGCATATCTAAAATCAATATCATGGGGAGACCAGGAAATTTATCCCAGAAAGTTAGGATAAAAGTACAATAAAACCAATACAATGGTAGAAGAAGCTAGTACAATAGCAAATATTTTCTTTGAATAGTTTGAGTTGGTCAAGGACCAGCTAACTCAATATCCATTACAGAGTTTTAGATAATAAAGCTGAATCAAAAGGTTGACCAGCATCAGGATTTATTTACTTTTAGCATTATAATTTGATACATTTAGTTTCGGTAGCTAAAATCAGTTTCAAAAGCCATGTAAAGGCTATTGTTAATTACATACCTCAAAAGCACCAGTGAATGTCCATCGAAGTTGATTTGTCTTCAACTGGGGAATGACAACAGATATCACAGGCATGGTTGGTCTGTACTTAGCAATCAATCTACATAGACACACAATAAACAAAAAATTAATTACATCAGCAAGACATCAAATTGCAACTTCAGAATAGAACATGACTGAGTAGTTAGTGAGTGCTAATAACTTAATCCAGCATGAAACATATAAAAAGGAAAATCCACATTAGAACTAAATTACTGAGAAAGAATTTAACAAATGTGAAATCTAGTCAACAAATAATAACAGATGAAGTGAAACCTTGCAGCTCTTCCAGATGAAGTGAAGCAAATAATAACAGATGCCCTAACCTTGATAGCTGCTCTAACCTGTATATTTCAGCAAAAGGAAATTTACTTCCCAATATATACTACTACTACTACTACTACAAGTAATAATCCTTTGAGCAAGCTAACAGAAGAATGTTGTCAGAAAAAGAATCACAAAACCAATCCAAAAAGTTTGATGGTGCAACCAAGAAGCGTACCGCTGAGGAAGCAATTGATTCCAAGTGGCTCATTGGCTCTCCCACAAATTTGACAGCCTTCTTAAAATACAAATCTTGATTATGAACTTTCTCTGCCTGCACACAATAGCTATTAATGGGGAAGTAATCATGACTCTTCAGGGCAAACAGTAACCATTGTACAAGAAATGGAATTAAATTTACCATAATGAGAAAATCATAATATTAGTTTCAATATATAAAAGCCATTCGACCGGCATGTTGAAAAAATAATTATCAAAATATACACAGGGAAACTTTCAAAGAATAACAAGAAATCAATTCAAAAGCACAAAAGGATGAGATGGTGGACACTGGAAAGATTTTTATAATTACCATATTTTGGAAGAGAATGTCACCATAAATACTTAAGGTAAAAATGTTACAGGAATTTGTTTAAACGTAAACTTACCTCAGCACATATTTTTCCAACTGTTGAAATGGTCTCTACAGGGTATTGTCCCCGCAGGGTCTCAGCCCCAAGGAGAATTGCATCGCTGCCTGATCAAAAAGAAAGAGGAAAACAAAATTAGACATGAAAGAGGCATACTTATGCCTAATGTGATGAACACAATAACATAAAGGAATATTAATAAAGACAGAAACATGCAAATGTACTAAATGCTGGAGTTTATATAATTCTCTATTGCAATCTTTATAAAAACTCAAACAAGATTCACCAGTCATAACTACAGAAATTTACCATCCAACACTGCATTGGCAACATCGGTTGCTTCAGCACGAGTAGGTCTTAGATTATCAGTCATAGAGTCCACAACACGTGTAACAACAACTGGCTTTCCAGCCATGTTACACTTGTAAATAGCAGCTTTCTGGAATAAGAAAACCTGTCATATCCAAAAATATATGCATGGAAGATTAGTAAAGTTTTATTCTGGAGAGAGCAAGGAATGCTGTAAAAATCACAAGCAGACAAATTTTCCTTCTTGCTGAAAAATACTACTACACAAAATGGAAATATCTGATATATATCATTGGAATTTTCTGCCCAGAAGTAAACATCTACCTTCTCAGGTGGGAGTTCTATCCCTAAATTTCCACGAGCGAGGATGATGCCATCTGCTTCTCTCAATATCTCATCAAAATGTTTCAGCCCCTGTAATAATTTTACGGAAGAAAGATGCATTTTAGGATCACAATTAAGCACTCAACAACATAGCATTTTGAAGCGGAGAGTTAACTATTCAAAAGATCTTGAAGTTTCTTACTTCTATATTTTCAATCTTCGCATAAATATGTGTCTGCTTAAGGTCACCCAATTTAGAGAGAAATTCACGCGCCTGCAAAATGGAAAATGTTGCCATTATTTTTTCAAAATACTAAGGAAAACTAAACCAAAAATAATCACTGAATCACAAATGCTACACGAATAAAGCAAATTCTGATGTTCAAAATAAAGTCAAGAATAATGTTGGAGAAAATGGAAAGACGTATGATAAAATTTATCAGAAATATTCCTCACATGGCAAATATCTTCAGCGTGCCGGGTATATAATGAAAGGATGTCTATATTGTTTCGAACACCCCATGTACTTATCACCTGAGTTAGTGCATGCAATGAAAAGGGAACATTAAGATTAACAGAGTTAGACGATACTAAGAAAAAAGGTATTTGCCTGATGACTGTAAAAGGTGAAAACCAAACCAGTTATACTCTTTGTTATTAGTACAGATACAATAATTTAACACATTTATTATGTAGTAGACACTGTACACATACATTTCATCGTTTGGATTGTCAAATAAATTATCCATTTTCCAGATTGACAGACTAAAAGAAACATAAGCCATTGATCAACTAAAGCTACTATTTCAACAACAACATACAATTCAACCCTTCCATAAACAAGGTAAAGATTGAAGCATTCATTCTTAAAAATGTAAAGGATATTTGCTACTTAACTAAATTATATCAGCCTCAGTAATTTTGCTCAAGATTCTAGTTATGTACCTCCTTATCCTTATCAGTAAGACTAGGTAGATCAATATGAATCTGAGAGATATGCACAGTAAACAATGGTCCCGAGAGTGTAGCAGTGTTTTTTACGAGACAGGCGACATCATCACCATCCACCTCACTGACCTGCATTTGGAAACCAGGACTACTTGATTGACAGTAATAAAACAAAATAATTCTGACTTTGTAAAGCAATATTATACTTTCTGCACTCTCTCTAATATGATGCTACCTACAAAGCCAACTGCACAAAAGCAGCATACATTTGGCAAGTCTGTTAATGGGAGATGAACAAACCTTATTTTTGACAGCACTATTATAGACTAACAGAACAGATAAAGATAGAAAAACGAAAAAAGAGGTTAGGCAAGAAAACAAGGAACATGGAAAGAAATATATGCCTGCTAGAAATGATAAATCATTTTCAAAATATATGCCAAATACTTTACATGTATTAGAAATGTAATAATCAATCCAAGATTGCATTACCTCCAGCCATACAGAAGCTGTTTCACTTCCAGTGAACAGGTATTTTCCAATAAAAATAGTATCACCCTTCTTCACAGCCTGCGAAATTATAAACATATTAATTAATTGAGACACCACCAGACAATCATTGTGAATCCTTACAGAGTGCAATGAGGCATAATCCTTGCCAATCAATACAAAGTGGTTTATCAAAGTAATGTAGAAGAAAGGCATCACGAGTCAAGAAACGCAGGAACCTAAGAGTTTGAACAATTTCAAAGTGCCATGATGAAAATTCAGAATTATTAAATATGGCACAAAAAATATTATCTTCTGAAGCGATATTAAATGTTGACTGAAACAAAAAACATGAATGAAAAAATATCCCAGAAAAGGATGATACCAAACCAGTCATTCTACAAACTACAGTTAAGATCCTTGATGATATACAAAGGTGCAACAACAACTGACAGGAACAGTCTCAAAAAGTGCAAGATGCATGCATGTAGTAATATCAGAAGACCATAAGCAAAAATTGGTAGAACCAACATGATTATTCAACAGAATAATATTGCAAATTTCAAAGTGCAAACCCCAAAACTACAAAGTACATGGAAAAGGTACACTGACCTTCGATATCCCACTAAAATTTATTGGCAAGAGATTTGAACTAGCTTCTTTGTTTTGATCTGGAGTTAAGACAACTAATGTGTCTGCTTCAAGGGTGATTGGCTGATCAGTGTTATTCACAATCTGTAATTCTGGACCCATAGTATCTAGCACAACCTGGAATGGGACGAAAACGCACACATACATTTTTTACATCAATTTCCCTTCAGAAGATATTTGCACATAGGGTGATAGACATCATTGTATGGATTTGTTATAAGTCATAGGTATGCACAATAAATAAACAGTAAACAGATGACAAGTATACCGCACAGAGTTTCTTGGTATTTTTGATAGCAGCTCTTAAATTTTCCAGTGTCTCCTGATGGTATTCTGGATCACCCCATGAGAAGTCAAACCTTGCCACTAGCACATGGGAAGAAAAGAAAAATGAGATAACAAAACAGATAACTCAAGAAGATTGTAGACATGAACAAGATATAATTCTTCAATTTATTCGTAATATGTATTTTCCCCAAGGTGAAAATGAAAACGGCCACAAGCTAGAAGGCAATAGCTTTTTGGTATTTCTTGCGCTTTTGGGAGACTACTAGGCCTTCCAACACAGTTAATTCTAATTGACTGAGCTGTTCTGTTTTTCTGACAATATAGCAAGAAACAAAAAATCAAATATGTCACGTCTTATTATCCACTACCGAAAGAGGACAAAAGATGGGATCCATATGAACAAAAGGTAATGCATCCAATTTTTAAACAAGGATCACAAGTAATCAAAGGCTGTAATGGGAGAATACCAGACATTCCTGCATCAAGGCAACGGGAAATTATATCAACTGATCTTGATTTTGGACCAAGTGTGCCAACAATTTTTGTCATTGCCGGAAAGAAAGTCTGCATGATGCATTACAAACACTTCAATCAAAATCCAAATTGACAACACTGAAATTCTTCATTGAATAAGAGCTAAAACTTCTAAGATCTTAAAACTTTCTACTTAAAATCCATACCTTAAAAAACTAACATATTTTTCGACTGTTTTCCTAAAATGAATTTGTGAAACAATGATACAGTCTAATAGGACACCCACCAACCCCTCCAAAACTAAACACATGCCACCTTCCATAAATAAATAATAAGTTATCCATTTTAAAAGAGTTTTCAAGTTCCTTTCTCTCAAAGGTTGAAAAACGGGGGCATCCCCTCCCTGTCACAGAAACAAGTAAAAATAATACCTCAAACCACACCTTGCTTGGACTCTAAATCAATTTGACTAGCAAGTTCAAACTCAATGTCAGAGTAAAAGTGACTTTCAGTTCATCAATGACAGTCATTTTGCATCTCGATCTACTAAATTCCTTAGCAATAATTTAAAAGTTGATTAGTTTCTCAGAATCAAAGTGCTTAAAAGAGGGTAACTTCAGCAAAACCAGCATAACCCTTATTAACAGCAACATAGTACATTATAAATATCCTATATTTCACCAATCAGAATCATTCAACTTGATCCGCCTAAACCTCAGCATTTAGCAGTCAAAAGCAACATCTCCAAATTCCTCACATATCAAAATCAGAGCCACATACATATTCACTCCAAGTAACAACACCACAAATGGGTCATCAAAAGTTGATAGCTTTTTATCACAGTGCTTACAAGTTACAAGAAGAGCATAGTGATTAGCACAAAGAACAGAACACATGTCTCTTCAAAATAGAAATCAAAATGAAAGAGGGAGAAAAGGGTATGCTAACAGGCTTAGATGGCTCAAGGATGGATGCCATCCGGATTGGTTCCTCCAGAAGCAAAGGACTTGAATGCATTTTCAATCAGCAAACACCACCAAACCACACTGATCACTGAATCAAATGGATCAAAGCAGAAAGCAACGGTGGAATAGAGAGAGAATGAACAAGAAATATAGAAAGTGTGTAGCATGGATGTGTGTTTTTTAAATCTCAAACCGAATGATTAAAGTGTCACACTGCAGCAATACAACACGTGTCTTTCAATTGAAGGTACCAAAGTCTTCACATGGGGACAGAACGCCACAGGTAAAAGAACAGACCAACAACTATCAATTATCAAACAGACAAAATGTTGAATGGTATTCTAAGTTGGAGACTAGGAATAGTGAATTTACCATTGTTTTAACACAGCTGTTTTACAGAAGGTGGATTTGAGTTTAATTTTTTACTATAATTAACTTGTTTCAACTTTATGTATTGATTTTAATTCATGCAATTTAAGGTCTATAATGATTTTATTTAATTACAGTAATTATAGTTTTAAGTTTAAAACCCCTTGTTACATTAAATATGGATAGAGAAAGTTTTGTAACTGTACTCTAATATAACTGTTTTCTGTTGATCAAGAAAATTCTAGATTAAAAAAGTAAAAATAAAAAATATTACAAAAGGACTATTATCATATAGTATAAAAACCAAGGGTTGAAACCATCAAATCAATATTCTGAGCAGTAATGTACTTAGTCTTTTTAATTAACTCAGGTTAGGAAAGAGAAGATGTGGTCGCTTGGAGCCACAGAAAAAGACTCCTGAAGAAAGTTAGATAATATAATAAAAAATAAAAAATAATAATTTAAAAATAATTAAAGTATCATTTCATTAAAAAGGAAATATAATTAAATATGAAAAAATATTTATTATTTATTTCAAGTTAAAAGTCTGTCTTATTATTAATAGATACTTAGTCTGTCTTATTATTTATTTCAAGTTAAAAGTCTGTCATATTAGAATTTTTAACTTTGTAAAATATTTTAGTATAAAAATATTATAAATATAAATTATTAAAATGAAAAACAATTATTGTAAAATTTTAATAAAAGAATTATATTTTTACAATACCATGTTAAAATTATTTAACAAAATACCAAAATTATATTATTTTATTCATTTATTGTTTTAACTATTTTTATTTAATGACATAATAATAATATATTAATAAAATATTGATAATTATTGAAAAAACTATAATTTCTACTTGAAATGTTCTGTCCACGATAACAATTGTAATTCTCAGATCTTTTTACACTTTGCAATAGGAAATGTTTTATGGTCAACCTGCCATACTTTAAACAGAGAGATTAATAAAAGTATTTATTAATAAGACCATATTAATACTCGTTTTAATGGTATAGTATAAAAAAATATTGAAAAAGATGCCGGATATAATTTCCCTGTACTCAAATATAAGTAAAATAAAAGTTATGTTTGACTAATTTGAATATAAATAAATTTCAATCACATCAATCCTAATTAATGCCACTATTTTTACAATATATTTATTTTAAAATAATTTCTTCATAAATGCAACTCACTAGTTTATATATTTATAAACAAAAAAAAACAATGTGCAGTGCAGTGTTCTGATTCTGGTGGCGAATGGCTTTTTATATGGAGTGGTGAGCACAAAGCACGAAGATATTTGATATTTGACTCATTCCACTAAACAACGGGCTCACTCAAAACTAGTAGCCCCTTTTAGCTCACACAGGAAAAAGGCTGCTAAGGTCTTTCTTTCTTCAAAACCTTTTTTTATTTCTTATTATACTTAGTTTGTACAACTAGTTTTAGAGAAGCATATTAATTTAGAATATTTAATTATAATTAAAATGTTATAAATTAATTAAACAAGTAATATAAGAAAATATGTATATTTGGAAAGACAAATACCTTATCAGCCTACAATAAATCTATTAATTTAAATTTACAAATTTGGATTATTAATTTTCCTCTTTCTCAAATGAATATTATATAGTGATGAAACACTGTTGATAAAGGGGACTATAAATTTTTAGAACATTATTATATTTATTTAATTCAGTCTTATTTATTATTTTTTTAATTGATATAAAGGTAAATTAATAAAAATTTGATTAATTTGGCTCATTCAATAAGTTTAGTTGGATGATCCTATTTTTGTCATTTTAATACATGAAACTAAAATAATTATTTTATCAACTTTAAAAGTATCACAATAGGTATAGTTATTATTTTAATACACATTAATGAATAAGTTGGAGATGTATGTGTTTGATCTAAATACAGATTTGATAGTTATAAATTATCTTTATTTTAGATGGTGGTTAATAAGATGTTGATTGGGACGATTTTGTTTATGTCATTTATTTTAGCGCGGACCTATTTATAATATATATATTCTTTTAATTTATGAATTAGTTATATATGATATTTGTATTATCTCACTTATTTCAAAGTATATTTAATTCTTGTGATATATGATTATTTATTCAACAAATTTTATGTCATCTTTAATCTTTAGAAAGGTGGACATTATTAACAATGTAAGAATAAAAGGTAAATGTTTTAAACTTGGTATCCATACGGGTCATTGAACAATATTAAAGTAGAAAGTTCACAAGTTTTAACTTTTTTTTATTTTATGTCCATCACAATCCATTATTTGAAAGTTAAATAAGGAATAATTTCAAATGTCAATAGGAATTAAACTAGTTCCTATATTTATAAAATTTCAATGTAATTTTTTTATTTTTATATACTTAGTATTATTGATCTTTGACATTATGATCTTTACGTTGTTACGATATTATTAGTATTACACACGAAGAGTCATGATTTTTTCATTTAAATAGACTTGTATTTAAATAGACTTGTGTAAAGAAGCTCGAAATTGAATGATGAATATTAATAAAATAAACATAAATATTCAAAATTATATTAAAATAAATGAGTGGATGGTTTCTAGAAAGAGAAAAAATATGAATGTTGACCGCATATATTTATTATTGAAAGTGTGTCAATATATACAAAATTAGATAATTAAAATGGGTAAAGTTTTAATTAGGAAGGCTCTTTATTGTTTTTTAACTAGTTCAACTGGAAGTTGTCCTCATTAATGAGAATCATCTATAATATCATCATCATTTCAAATAATCACAATTTAGTATTGAATATTAACTAACTTAAAAGATGAGTACCTAAATGAATATTAGAATGTTAATTTTACCTTGAAGTTGGTGTTAGTAATATTTGATATATACCTAAGTTGGTTTTAATAATAATAATAATAATAATAATAATAATAATTAATTATGGTTACCTGTAATGAACTACTGGATCGATGTTTCTATGTAGTAAGGTTTGAATTAAACAAAAGATCATTGGACTTATATAATTTATGACCCATTTAGGTTGGACACTTATAGCCTCTATTTATACTCTCTTTTACTAAAGACATCTCCTCTGGCCTAAGAGAGGACACAAGCCCCCAACCTTAAGTTGAATAGACGAAAATGACCTAGAATACTCTCGTTATTTCCCAAGCCTCTATTTATACTCTCTTTTACTAAAGACATCCCCTCTGGCCTAAGAGAGGACACAAGCCCCCAACCTTAAGTTGAATAGACGAAAATGATTTAGAATACTCTTGTTATTTCCCACATGAAACGAGTGACCTTATAGATCCTTTAACATGTAACGTTACCCTGAGCGCCCTTATAGGTAGCATCTCCAATTAACCACATTCAAGTTCTGGACATTAAATGATTGTTGTTTCAACATATGCATATGCATGCTTAACAAAATATTCAACTGCTATTTATGGAGAATATTTTGATGTATTATTAGTTGCAATACTAGATATATATCAGGTTTGGTTTTAGTGATCTTAACAATTTATTATTATTGTTCCACAGGTGAAGTAATTGGACCCATATTTCTTGTGAAATAGGGTTAATAATTAAATAAAGACGAATTCTTCCTCCACCCCATACCCTTTTCCTGCACCTCCATACTAGATAAGAAATTACACATATATCCTTACCTTAAAATTGGAAAAGTCAGTATTACCCTCTATCCTCTTCACCTCTATAACTCTCATCCGTCGTCCACCATGTCATCGGCGCCGTCCAAATCTTAAATTAAAGTTTCAAACAAGTCTTAGGTAAGCAATTATTGATGTTTATTAGCAATTTGTGAGTAATATTGTTGATTAGAGTAGTTAATTTGGTGATTGGAGGACTGTCGACGACGAATGACGACTTTTGCAATTTGAGAGTTTGACAACCGAATGGAGTGTCATCCTGTTGTCATTTTATTTTGCGAATGACAGCTGGATGATACTCAAGGTCATTTTGGTCATTTTAATATGGGTACTTTGAAAATTAATTTTTTTTGTGGAGGTGCAGGAAGAAGGTATGGGGGTAGAGAAAGAATTCGTCTTAAATAAAAGCTTAGTAGGCCCATATCACTTGGCCCATCTTTAGATAAAGGGATTATCCTTCACACCTCCCTTTTTACTAAACACACCTCTATGCCTAGGAGAGAACACGTATAGTAGAAAAATATAAAACTACAAAAAATAGATAAATAGGAAACTACATATAAAATAGATAACAAAATAAATAAATATGGTTGAGACCCTCCTCAAGGTGGGAATGTATGTTTAGCATGCCCAACTTAGAACAATTAAGGTGACAAAACTTTGGTGAAGATATCTGTAAACTGATGAGAAAAAGCCACTGTGTGATCAACTATGACATGTAAAGGACTGTTAGTATTAGGAGGGGTATCATTGTGTTGGTGGTGGAGAGATGAAAAATGATCTTCGTAGAAGTTAACATTGCAAGAAATGAGAATATTATAAGTGTGTAGGTTATAAGTAAGATAGCCTTTGGTGTGGGGTGGGAGGCCTAAGAAGATGCATGGGTGAGCTCTTAGCTCAAGTTTCTTACTTTGGGAAGTGTTTGTGTTAATGTAACATAAACACCCATAAACCTTTAGCATAGAAACATCACATTGGTGACCATGTAATTTTTGAAAAGGTTGTGTATTTAAAAAAAAATGTGAAATGCAATTAATAAGATAAGTTGCAAGCAATAATACAAAGTTCCAAAAACTATGGGGCAAGTTGGAATGAAAAAGGAGTGCTTATATGACATTAAGTAAGTGTTGATGTTTACGTTCTATGTGATACTATTATAGGTTTAATACAATAAGTTTGATGGATGATTACCTTAAAGTTGAAAAAATGAGGTATGAAAAACTCAATGTAGTTGTCCGTATGAATGATTTTAAAGTTAAATTGATTTTCAACCAAAGTTATAAAATTAGTGATGTGTGTGGGAGTTTCGACTTTAACGTGCATCGAATATATAATTGTCCACTATTATGTAGAAATATTGATAAAAAAGGTAAGGAATATACTATCCTCGTATATCCATGTGATAAGTGTAAAATATTATAAAGTATGAGAATTGTTGAGAGGAAAGAAATTTCTATTGTTTGCCAATAATGACATGTATTGCAAGTAACTTGTATTTTTATTCAAACAAAGATAATGTTTTTTGTATAATTTGTAATTGTTCACTACAAAGGTAACCTAGGTGAAAATGTCATAAGTCAATGGGTGTCATATTACATTTTGTATGGACAATGGTAAAATGAATAAGATATAAGTCCAAGTGGTGATAAATGAAGTGGTATAAGCCTCATTTTACATCAACTTAATTAATCTTCATCTGGATTTTCATATCCTGTATTATACAATTTTCAATAGTAAAAAATAGTTTGGATGATATGATAGAGACAAGTTTAGATATAGAAATTATATTAAAAGTGAAGAAATGAATATAAAGAACATTTGCATTGATCAAATAAGTCAAATCGAATTTTGCATTGATTGTTTAACACTTTAAATTATCTTCTTTAATTTTAATTTTTCACTTAGTGATTACAAATTGTGTTTGTAATTTTATAATTAAATTAGAAATTGAATGAATCTTGATTTGATGATTAAATTCATATTAGATTGAATGATACTTTAATTTAATTTGTATATCCAGTTTAGTTGATTAATTTAATCTATTAATTATTTAAATTTAATTTAAATCTTTATAAAACCGTGATAAAGTGATTGTTTGGTTCTTGAATTCGTTGATGTGTTTATTTTTATTTTCTTAATTTTTACTTTAGATTAGTGTTTGTATTTTTCATCTTTGGACACCAAATTAATTTGTATTAAACAATATATATATTAAAGATTAAATAGATTGAATGTATGCCCTATGAGAATTGAGTCTTTTGTTATTTGATTTCAAGAACAATGCAAATCAAACAGCATAACAAAATAAACATAAAATTATAGAAACATATTGGAAAAAAAAGAGAGAACGAACCTTATAGAGAAAACATAGTAGTATTAACTTCATACATTTATTCCTGTGAACCGTGTAAATATATATATAACTAATGAGATAATCAAAATGCATGTAGGAGAAAAACAAAAAACTAGAGAAAAAATAGATAAAAATAAATCTACCACAAGAATAGATAAATCAAAACTAAATTTAGTCGATATAAATCTGAATATGGTTGAAAAATATGCTAAATTATTAGGTTACGAATCTTTAGAGTATTAAAAAAATCATTCATTATTGATAGATAATAAATGACAAGTATATGAATATGCTATTTTATTATAATAATGTTTTATTTTACCTAGACTTATATTATATGTGATATTTTATTTATAGACAAATGTAAATGAGTGAATGTATTATTACAAGTTGATTTAATATTATTTTCATATATTTTTCACTTAAAAATGTATGACACAGAAATCAACCTCCTTAGTGTATAGCCTTTCATCTTTATTTTTATCCTATAAACACAAATCACTCTTCAATATATTATGGGAGTACCCTCTCTAAAACTTAAACTTATCCTAAAAGAACATACAAGCTTATTACAAATGGAACATGACGAAGATGACATTGGTGGAATAAGATCTTAATGGCACGTGGGAAAAAAAGTTATGGAAGTGTAGAGGTGCTTTGCACAAGAACAAATAATCAATGAGGGTAAAACTTGTTTTCTTAATATTCCTTAAGAACATTTTTAGTCCTTACACAAAATATATGGGTGTATATACAAAACTAGGGGTGCAAAAGAAAAGAGTTCTAAACTAGACTCTCAAGGTTTGACCTAGCCCATTGTAGATTGTATGAGTCTGGTTCCTTGAAGGTCTCACAAGTCTATTCACACTTCACAAATAGACTCTTTAAAATAATATTTTTAATAAAAAGACAAAATCATTATATTATAAGAATTTCAACATGTTCAATTAAATGGAAAACACATAAAAGTCATGCTTGAACAGATTCTATGATAATTTCCCAAAAATAAAAAATTATAGCGGGTCATTTACACCTTGACTTGAAAAGAAGACTGTTTATGAATTGTTTAAGAAGCAAAGTGGTTTGTAAATGGAAGTCAATGTTTTGTAACGAGAGAACAAAATGTGAATGGATAATATAAAATTTTGTTGCCATAATAAATAAAAAAGCAGAAAAAGAAAAATCAAAGGCAAAGTGATTGATTAAAATTGTATTTTAATGCAAGGTCCATTTTTTTAATATGTGGGCCCAATAAGGACTACGTGGAGGCCATATTGGTAAAAGGTCACAATTCCGCGTAATTGCCACTAGTCTTTGATTGTGATGGAATGCAATTCATCACTCTTACCTTCCAATTTTACCAGTTCCACTGCCAAATTTGTGTATATAATCAATTTTAATTTATCTAATATATATTCACTGTAAATATGAAAAACAATTTTCTTATAAGTATTCCATGGAATGTTAAATTTATTATAAAAATATTACTTAATTAGAGATATAAACTGAAAGATAAAAAGACAATGTTGTAACCTTTATTTTTTTTAAAAAATCAAAATCAGTTTCAGCAATAAAATATCCTTTCAGTGATTAAAGAAAAAATATATTGATCTTAATATAAAAATTTTAAAATAGGCATCCCAAAATTAAAAATGTCGCGTATAGGCAAATATTGTTTATTTTTTCAGATAAAAATGTATTAATGTATAAAAGTTATTTTTCATGTTAAAAACATGCATCTGACAATATATATATATATATATATATATATATATATATATATATATATATATATATATATTATCACCACTTTTATAAAACACTTTAGCAACATTTATTTATACAATTTAATTATTTATTTTAGTAGTTGGTGAATGTTTTTTAGATTATGATTGATGACTATTTATATTTATCCATAAAAGAAATTTTGGTAAAGAACAAATCTAAATTGATGTCGGCTTTAACTCGTATATGGCGAGCATTCAGGTTCAAACTAGAAAACAAAATAACTTTAATGTAATATGATATTTTTGCTAATTTGTTTTGAGCTTTTATTTGCCTTTTTAACTAAAAAGTTATATCATGGGATTCAACTTTTAGGTTTTGGTCAGAGTTTTCCTTTTCAGTTATGTAACTAGTTAAGGGTTAGAAATGTAAATAAGTAGAGTGTATACTATTATTTTTACTCTCTCAACCTAAGAAATACAAAAATTTAAGAAGTTCTGAATTTTTTATTAATTATTAGAATAGTTAAATGTAAGTTATTTTACTTTTATTTAATAAAATCAAGCTTGTTCTTAATAAAATTCACATTTAAGAAATTGATAACATGTCTTTTGAATTTATTCATTGAAATTGAATTACATAAGTACAATGATATATTAATTATTTTTTTATTCCTAAAAATTTAATCTTATGTCAAAATAATTTATAACAACTCACACCCTCTATTCACTCCCTGATTTAGATCTTAATAATGAGATAATAATTAATTAAATTAATTTGTCTATCTTCATATTAGTTTTTGTAGCTACCTTTCAGATAATTATACTATATTTTTGTCTTTTTTATTTATATTATCAATAAAATATTTTTATATGAATTAAGCTAATTTATATTTGTGTGTCCACTTTTTATATACATTATACTTTGCTTCTAAACTACTGTTATATGACCGTTTCAATCTCGAGATAGAGATATAATTGATATATTATTAACCAACCAAAAGTTAAATTCATTACTCGTGAAATGCGTGTTTTGGTCTTTTTATCTTTCACTTCCTAACTTAACATCAACTATTGTTTTTAATAATAATTTGCCTTTAGTAGTTATTAGAAGTAAAACTATTAATAACAAAAATAAATAATATATTGAAAATTTAAAAATTTCTTATAAAAACAATATCATTAGCTATCTTCCAACTTGCAACTTAATAGAGGTGAGGCAATAGCATGAGAAATTAAGATATTTAACTATTAAGCTAAAATTAATTATTCATATAAAATATATAATTATAACTTTCCTTTTTTATTTTTAATTAACACAAAATTTAGAATTCAATAGACGTTATAAATAGTTGGTTTTAATTTAACGAATATAATTAAATGTTTATTGTAAAGTTTTCCTCAGTAAAGTATGTAGAAAAAAGGTTTAACTTATATGAATTAGTTATATCAAACTGTCTAAACTATGCATTTAAAATTGTCCTAAATATACATATTTTAATATAATTTTATAAAAATCAAGAGTAATGAATAATAATACAAACGTTATTAATGTTTTATCTATAATCATTAATGAAAACTCCTCTTTAAAAGTGCTTTACTATACACAATTTATTATCAATTTTATCTGTATCAACCTTATCTTATTAATTTTATTATTTATAAAAGTATTTATAATAAAATAATTATTCTCAAATACTACATAAGTATAACATTATAGAATTGATAAATTTTTTGTAGTTTTCTTGCATAATAATTTTTATTTTAATAATTATTATAAAATTTAAATTCTTAATTATATTTTTCTAATAAGAATATGTTTCTTTTTAATATACATAAATTCTTACTATTTTAAGTTTTAAATAATTATTATTTTTCACTCATTTAAATATTCATCATAACTATCTATACTAAAATAATAAAAATTATTTATTTTGTAATTAATTTTTGCCGACATAAATTTTTATAAATATAATATTTTTTATTTTTATTTTTTTATCATAAGAAAAAAATGGACAATTCAATATTGAAATTACAATTTTTTTATAGAACTACCATTTTTTTCATATTTATAATTTTAAAAAATTTTAAAAACTGAGTAAAACATTATAATGAATACTTTATAATATTGAATAAATAAATAAAAATTTAATTTTAAAATTAATAGGAATTATACAATGAATTACTTAAAGCAATATATGTATCAGTATATTGTGTTAATAATTTAAACAAATAAAATAGATAATATTACCACTTATAAATGCTCTGATTCTAATGTAAAAAATTTAGATTCATAATAGTGTAGAAGTAAGGGTGCGCACTAGATCCCATATCAGGAATTAACAAAAAATTAGACCAAAGTTTATGCTAGTCAAAGTCAAAATTGCAAAAATTAGGATTCCGTGTCCTAAAGTAGACTATTATAATCTATAAATAAAAAAATAAATCTAATAAATACAATTTAACAATTTTTGAATAAAAAAATATCGATAAAATTGTGTATAATAAATAGTTTGAAACCAAAATTATATATAAAATACAAAAACAGAAAAAAACATTTTTTCTATAATTGTAAGATATTTAAATATTTTAATTTCACATTCAAGTAATCTTCTCCAACTGCTTATTAAGTGGCATGACTCTGTATTTAAATAAGAATTCAATCTAAGACCAAAAAAGTTTAATAGGTGCTTTTTAAACTACTTTTTGTACATTAGTTATGGTAAATAATAATGGAGGGTGTGAAGGGGAATAAGAAAAAAACAACCTAGAAAATGTGTTTTAAATTCCATTTATTCATTCATTCTTACATAATACATACACTGCTTTCTCTGCATTTTCGCCTCCTTTTCCTTTCAGTGCAAAACTTCCATATACTTCCATTTCTCTCTCTCTCTGTCTCTCAGCTCAACGATTTTTCTCCAAATCCAGCTTCCTTATTTTTCTTTGATCGGTGAGTTTCTGGGTCTCCCACTATCACTTTCAATTTTTGTGTGTATTAGATGCTTTAGAACTTGCAAACTCTATTAATTGTGGTTTTTATCTTTTTCTGTTTCATGGTTTGTGCCATTTTCTTTGTAGTTGCAGTGATAATTGTTTTGGAACCATTCTCCCCCAAAGTATATTCCTTTCAGCTTGTGATTCTAGTTAGTTACTGTTTTTAATAAATAAAAAATAAGCAGAAAAGGAGGGGGGTAGAGAAAGAATAGAATCTCCAGATTTTGGTTCATATTCTCTTTTTTTTTTTTTTTTTTTTTTTTTTTTTTTTTTTTTTTTTTTTTTTTTTTTAAATCAGTAAATACTCTTGAGCAGTGTTTGCTAGAATGAAATTATGGAGTTGATTTCAGAGCTTATTTTCCCCCTATAATTGTATGCTCAGGCAAAATCATGTAAATAGAAAGAATCTTCTTTTTTTCTTTGGTTGGGACGTATTTCCTCTTTTTATTCTTTTTTTCCTTTTTATTTTTGTTAACAATTTATGCAAGCTCTCTTTTTTTGTCTATCCCTGTGGGTTATGACTGATGTCTGGTCAACTTGAACATTTTTTACTGCAATTTGAAGTCAAACTTAAGAACTTACTGAGAATTATATCCCATTTGGTTTAAACCACATTATAATTGCTGTTGGTATATATCAGTTTAATCTACATAAGATGTAGATATCCATTTCAAATGTTTCATAGTTTTCTTCTGCTAGATGTTGCCAAACGTATAGACCCATCTATTTGCATCAAAATACTAAATATGGCTGAATAAAGCTAAAGAGGATCAACCAATAGGTTGTTTCATATGAGTTAGGTAAGCTTTTAATAAAGCAGTTAAACGGCGAAGATAGATTGATTTTCAAGGTAAAAAAGATGCCTTTTAATTCACAAATAAACCATTGTTGTACTTGAAATATGTAGAATTTTCACAATTGTAGAAGATGATATAATAAACTATCAAATCTAAATACTTGGAATAGTTTGCCATGGTTGAAAGATGTTAGGATAGTCAACTGCATGCCACATTCAAGCTCAATCTTTGGTGCCCCTTCCTTACCCTGCCATGGGCCAGAATAGCAAAAAAGGGCTTGTAGAAAGACCAAGTACATATTTTGTTATATTATACTGAGGATCATAAAGTATTTGATTCAGATTGAAATTTATCTAGATACTTAAAGCCCATTTTGACAATCTTATTTTGTGTTATTTATGGAGTACTGCAGATCTATGACCATGGACTTGTCTTAAAGAGCATTTTTTTACCATTCTTAGGTAAGCAATGGTTGGTGCATCATGGTTTCGAACTCTATTGAAGACTCAACGGAAGGATGATGCTCATTCTGAGAAGGCAGTGCTTGGAGTATTAGCATTTGAAGTTGCAAGCTTGATGTCCAAGCTTGTTAACTTGTGGCAGTCTTTGAGTGATAAACAGGTTGCTAAGTTGAGAGAAGAGATAACAAATTCAGTGGGTATCAGAAAGCTTGTTTCAGAAGATGAGAATTTGATTGTACGTTTAATCAGTTTGGAGATGCTTGAGAATATGGCACATGTGGCTGAATCTGTGGCTAGGCTAGGGAAAAAATGCACTGATCAAAGTTTGAAAGGTTTTGAGAATGCCTTTGATGAATTTATCACTTTTGGTTTTGATCCGTATCGGTGGGAGTTTTCCTCCAAAAAAATGGAAAAAAAGGTAAAAAGGATGGAAAGGTTCATATCAACTAATGCAACTTTGTACCAAGAAATGGAACTGCTTGCTGATCTCGAGCAAACTCTTGGAAGAATGAAGGCTTACAGTGAGTCAGATGGACCAAATTTAATTGATTACCAAAAGAAGGTTGCGTGGAAGAGGCTGGAGGTGAAGAACTTAAAGGCTAGTGCTCTATGGAACAGAACATATGATTACACAGTGAGCATTTTAGCAAGATCTTTATTTACAATATTCAGTAGGATCAACAATGTATTTGGCATTCAAGAGATAATAGATGTTGGTAAAATCAAGAATAGAAGTTCTTTGAATTCTGATCACGCTGATGGTAGTCGATCAGTTTCTGAAGTATTGAAACCTTCAGCCCAACCCTCCAGCAAAGTTCGGGCCGCATTTGCTTCAGGACCTCTTGGTGCTTTTCCTGCTACATCTCGTCCAAATGTTCGAACAGATAAAGCTAGCATGTTTCCTTCAGATGCTGGAGACTCGTCCACAAAGCCAGGCCTAATTTCAGTAAAGAACAGAAGTGTCAGATTTTTCTCAGGTCCTCTTGGAAGAAATTCAAAAAAGCCTGTCCCAGATAATGGAACAAATAAAAGCAGCAAGATTTGGAACTTTCATGGCCACTCAACTGCTGCAAGTGGAAAGGAAATGAACCCAAGACATAGTCGACTGACTCAAGTAGAACCTTTCAAAGGATCTATATTGGTCGACAGTTCTTTGGTCATTGATAGCCACTCCAGCCCAAATGATGTTCATTTAGCATCACAGAATCCCAATGACCCTAAGGCAAACCTTGTCACTCCTAGAAAAGGGGTTCATAGCCCTCAGTCAACTTTCCATTACCTGTGCAGGTTAAAGCCTCCATCTGAGTCGCTTGGTGCTGCTTCTTTAGCCCTGCACTATGCAAATGTAATCATCTTGATTGAGAAGCTGGCAACATCTCCTTACTTGATTGGTCTTGATGCAAGAGATGATCTGTACAACATGTTACCGAGACGTGTAAGAGTTGCTATTAGCATCAAACTGAAGCCATATTCCAAGGCCATGGCTGCAGCAGTGTATGATGCAGGTCTAGCAGAAGAATGGACCGAAGCAATGACGGGTATATTAGAATGGTTAGCCCCCCTTGCTCACAACATGCTAAGATGGCAATCTGAGAGAAGTTATGAGCAACATTGCTTTGTTTCCCGGACAAATGTGCTGCTGGTACAAACCCTTTACTTTGCAAATCTAGAAAAAACAGAAGCAATAATCACTGAGCTTCTTGTGGGTCTAAATTATGTATGGAGATATGCTAGGGAGCTCAATAAAAAGGCTCTTCTAGACTGTGGCAATGGTGGGGTAGATAATGGATATTCTCAACTGAATGTCTAAGCACTCTAAGTCAAGTTCATGGCAGGTTTCATTTTTCAACAAAAGTGCAGTCCCTGACAATTCATTTGGGGTGAATCTTTGAGAGACAAATCTTGGGGCTTCTGAAAATCTCAGTGGATGAGAAACAGGTGCTGTGGAGCATGAGAGAAATACCCTTATACACTGGTATTTAGGGTCAGAAATGCAGGCTTGGTGAGAAATGTTCATTTTATATATTCGGTATTATTTTTGTTTGGGGAGATCTTGCTGATTTAACTTGGATCACAAATCTCATCTTTGAATACTTGTCATGTGGGAGCATATTTATGAGCTTTATATGTATTAAATGTATTTTATATGTATTAAATGTATAGCTTTTATCAACCGGGATATTTCTATATTGATATCTGTTGAATTCTATAAATTTCTATGTTGACATCTTTTGAATGGTGAGACATAAAGATTCAAATGCTTTATATCTATAATATGTAAAGATATTTCTGTTTTTATTTTTAGTATTATTTAACAGTGTTATATCGTTTTCATTTTATTTTTTTCTTTTTAGAGTGTTTACAGACATTAATTAAAATAATATTTTTATGATCAAAATAATTAAAATATATAGTTCAATCAACACTAAATTGTTAGTAATATTGCGATTACATGAAAGATAGATTTTGAACTTACTATTTGATTATTTATGTGTAATTGGGTCGAATAATTGTTTTTTTTAATTCTTTTTGTTAAATTTTATAATTTCAAAACATTCTTTAGAATAACTTTTTCTAAAAATAGATTTTGTCATTTAATATTTGAGTAATTTAAAATTTTAAAAACAAACAGTTGGTTAATAAAATAATGAAATATATTCGATAAAATATTAATATATTATTAATATTAACTATAATTTCCGTTGGGATGAATTTGACATTCACCATAACGTAAAAAGTTAAGTTAGATTTAATGGTTTGAGTATGATACAATTAAAAAAAGAAAAAGCAACAACATAACAGAAAAACACGCGAATCAATTTATTTCAGTTGTATTGAGTCTTCGGATAATCAACTTATTCGAATTGTATAATTATTCATATTTAATTTTTACAACTGTTAAGACTAAATCTCTCATCATAAACTTTATCTAACAATTAATGAGAATATATCAAATGCGTGTCGTGACATTGATTACATGGATTGATAATGATGAAAATGAACAAGATATTTAAACAAAAATATAAATAAAATTATTATTAAGTCTTATTTTCATTCAACTATTTGTTACGTCATTCATTGCCTATCCACTGAAAGCAATGTTACCTTATTCACACGTTAAACTTCTATTAATTGTCGAATATCTTTTTTTCCTACCAAAGGAAAGAAAGCGAATGAAATTTGGAACAAGAATCTAGATTTTAAAAATTTACATATATTTACATATATACGTTCTAAACTAGGGTAACAGCATCTAAATATTTAATAGAAATTCCTATTTAAAGTTTTTATTTGAGTCCATTAAAAGTAAATAATTAATTTATTTATTTATGAAAATACGAAAGGATGTTTAAGAAGAGAAAGATAACGATAGCTTGGTTTGGAACACTGCGGCGGTAGAAACAGGACTAGAAACAAACACCTAGAATACAAGTTTGGTTTGGCAGAACATAACTTAATAATGTGACGCGGGAGCACGAAACTTACCACACCACACCATAACACGTTTGAACGTTTGGTATTCTTCGATTTGACGCAACCCTTACTCTTCTCCTCTTACATCACTCGCCGGAGTCCATCGTCTTCCGCCGGTTCCGGCATGGATGTGCCCAAGCACCGTGCCACTCGAGCAACCTCTCTCCGGGATGCCTCCGACTCCTCCAAGATGGAAGGCACCGGAAGCTGGGACGCCATCGAATGGACCAAAATTGAGGTTCCATTATTCTTTCTCTTTCCGTTTATTTAACCTTCTTCGTTTTTCTCGATTCAATCTGTTATTCGCCTCTCTCCTTAATTTATTTGCAGCCAATTGCGCGCTTCGTCTCGCATGCCAATCTCGATTTCTTGATCGAGGCCGAGCAAGTTGCCGCCGAAGTACGTAACAATTCCTTAAACTCTCTCTGTTGTTTAATTTGTTTCGAAGATTTTTGAGAATTCGCCGTTTGTCTTTTTTGTTTTGGTAATTTAGGCTGTTTCTGGTGTTATTTTTTTTTTCTTATTTATAAGTTTATTTTGGAATGAATTAGTCTGGTTTTGATTGTGTGTGTTCAGTCTGCGATAGTTTGTGGAATGTGGGGAATGAAGATGGGACTGATAATGGTAAGGGTGATCGGGTATTTGCCAGAAGTACATGTAGGGCTTGGTGCTAGCTCATCAAGGATACGTTTCAGAAGCTTAAGTTGTATTGAACTCATCATGTTCTTTTACCCAACTAGATAGCTTACTGAATTTCTTGAAAACTTGATTGGGGTTAGTGGCTCTTTTGTTTTGGTACCTCTGTGTGAATCCCAACGAGATAGCTTACTGAATTTCTTGAAAACTTTATCAGGGTTAGTAGTTCTGTTTTGTTTGCTACTTCGGTGTGAATGTGCAATACATTGTGGAATGACTGCATTCTGAGTTTGACGCATGTGACTTGCAAACAATCTGAAGTTAATATTCATATGAGAATTCTGTCCCGCAACAACTACTTGGCTCAATCATTACAGTCTGCACTCAAATAATATGATGTTCAGATATTGATTGTTATGTTGTGTTATACATCCGGTTTCTGTTTCAAGTATGTTAATATTTGGAAAATGTCCATTCTAGTTTCCCGTTTAATCGGAAACTTGTTCATAGATATTGGGTTGAGATTGCTCTGGAAGTGTGTAACGGTAATATACTCTGAGGAGCATATTAAATGAGTCTTGGCTTATTACTCTTTGATGTGTGATCACGTCTTATTAGAGGACAAATGTAGCACATATTGAAAGGAAAATAAAGGGCAGCAATAAATCACCGAAGTGGCCATCTACTCGAGCCAGGCCTTATTAAGAGCACTCAATTTAGCTCCAGTACCAAAACCGCTGGTATCCTTGGAATTGACAAGGAATTACCCCTTTTGTCCCTCACTGCTCTCTAGATGATAGGGTAACAGGGATATAGGGCAGATGGCTAGGATGCCAAAACTTCCTTACAGGGTTAAGGCTTCTAGAATGTCCCTCACTCTTAGGTTTCTTCTTTTTCTGTTAACGGATATCCCTTTTCTGTCAGCTCTTTTGGGGTGTCCCTTTGTCTTCCAGGGAACCTTCTACCGAGCATTTAAGGGCTGATTCAGCTAAAGATGTGCTGTGTCAGACCACACTGCTTAATTGCCAAATTTTCAGCTTATGCTTCAGGATACAATGAACATTGAACTATGTATTGGAGGTTTGTGGGTTGATCTTTTCAATGCCTCAGGGTGGACCTTTGACGATTGTGTGTGTTGGCAAACAATGGAGTAGTAGGTGAGAGGGAGATTAATTGTGATGGGTCAAATGGTGATGTCACTTGCTACCTCAGCCAAAGGATGCATTATAACACTTTAGAACTTCCCTAATATAGGGGCTTTTGGCACTATGTCATAGAGCCTTGGTGGTGCACCATTCATTATGTTAGATTCAAACTGGACCATATATTATTTGTATATCGTGTAATTGTTAAAAGCTCTTTTCTTCGCCCCTATTCTGAATTTTAGCCTGTTGCCATTTATAGGATGAATTTGGTATGCTTCTTTTTCTGTTAGTGTATGCATTGATCCTTTATATATATATATATGTGTGTGTGTGTGTGTGTATAAATAGGCTTAATTAAGTTTTAAGTACCTTATAAATTTGGATATTTTCAATTGAGTCCATATTAAAAATTTTCGTTCTAGTGCTCAAATTATTTTTTTATTTTTGTCTAAGTACCTTGTTGTTTGGTTTTTGCCATCAATGGGATGATGTGACCTTTACTTTTGTCTTTTGGTCTCCAATTCACTGATCAACTTGGGTGTTCCCTCTCCAATCATCTCTAACTTACTGGTCAACTCACTCTTTCATCTCCAAGAGAGAGTTGGAGGAGAATGGAGAGGAAAGATAGAAGTTGATTGGTGAGTTAGAGACGGAAAACAAAAGTGATTTGACTGACAAGCTGGAGGAGATTGGAGAGGAAATACACAAATTGATCGGTGAGTTGCGGACAGGAAAACGGAAGTAATGACTACCTCATATTGTTGATGGCAAAGTCAAACAATAGGATATTTAGACGAAAATAAAAGAATATCTTGAGGACTCAATAGAATGTAAATTTTTAATAGGGACTCAATTGAAAATACTCAAGTTTATAAGGCATTTAAAACTTAATTAAGCCATATAAATATATAACTTAAATATGTTTCCAGTCCCTTAAATTTGATTATTTTTTTTCCTTTAATCCTCCAAATTTAAATTGCCTTTTTTAGCCCCATAATTTCCGAAAATGCTGTTTTTTGTTTCTCGCCTACACTTGTTGTTAATGTGGCTAAGGACATCTACATCAACAATGAAACATGTCATTAAAATAATGACGTGGAAATACACATCTATAGGCACAGTCGGCTCTGCTTTCTTTTTTGTCAGTTTACTCATTGCTCCTTTTTTGACATACACACATGCACACACAATATACAGCTGAGTGCCAAAGTGAGCAGCTCAGACTTTTCTTCTCAATATTTCAAGTCAGTATGGAGCCAAGCAAGATGGAGGATAGTTCCCAAGTGGGAGTGGGGACTGGGGATAGGACTTTCTGTGCAAAGTGTGGGTTGGTATTATCTTACTGCATGCTCAATTTGGTAGATGACATTGCTTCCGAAAACAAATATATGGTCATAGTGCAAGATATTTGACCTGGATATGACATGCTAAATGCTGGACTAGAATGTTGAATTTTTTTATGTAAATATTAAATAATATACCTAAACTTCTTATAAATGGCCTCCAGATATTAGGAAAACAAGATATTGCCTAACCAATGCCTCCTATATATGTCCATTACTTTATTTGACACTGCTCAAATATTTAGTGCAATTGGGCAGCCAAAGAGCTAATATTTTTCTTAATTTTATGTTAGGTTTCTTATATACTCGTTCCATTACCAAAAATTAATATAGTGCACGCTTCTTCGTAGTAACAAAATGCACTGCTGTGACAAATTTGACCAAAATACCCTTATTTGAAAAAAAATGAACACTTTATTGATTTGCTGAAGTGGAACATATTATGAAACAAATTGGTTGGTTATTTCACTGTTACTTAAATACGAAAAATCGGCCAAGTGAAACCACTTCCTTTTTGTCAATGGATGGATGACTGACTAGCCATGTATTTCAGTCTGGAAGCTTTGACAGATCTCTGTCTAATTATGACTTTTGCAGTGATATAGTAAAAATTTAATATTTAGTTTAGTATATGCATTTTCCAGTTAGTTTCCCTTTGCCTTTATTTTGAGTTGATCTCTCTTGGTTTAATTTAGAGGCAATAGTTTTTGCTTTGAAATCGTCTTGAGCTTGAGATGCAAAAATAATGCTCGACATATTAAGTAGAGTTACAAAGGATTCTGAAAATATATGTGATGCATAGAAAGTGGTGCAACACTTGGAAAGGAAAAAGAGGGAGAGAGAATCTAAGCATTTCTGAACTGAATTAAAATATGATTTGGAGTTTTTTTTTTTTTTTTAACAAATCCTTACTTGCATGTACTAGAACAAAGTATACGCAAGAAAGCAACTGCTTTCTCTCCAATGTGAACCTTTGGCAATGAAAAAGGATGAAAATATACCTGGAAAGCAAATGTTCCAAGAAATTTCTCTTTGGTGTGAACCTTTTGCTAAGTTTTAATATAAGGCTTTAATATTTTAAGTTCACATTTTTCATGATTGAATATATCAATGAAACTAAGTTGGTGTTTATTTTCAGGGACATGGTGTTGTTCTTGTTAATACAGATGATGCTGGCACATTGATGGTAACGAATTTCCGTCTTATATTTCTGGTAAGTTCAGTGTTCTAGTACTTCCTACGTAACTCCTGAATAATTCTTTGTGAGGTACTATGATGCTGTAGCAGTCTTGAATTTATGATTTGGGAATGCCTGCAACCTAGAGAGGTGACTAATATTCACAGGAAAGACAATATTAGTATATAATGGTGTGATACTTAAGAATTTTGGTTGACAATCAAGACATACTACTGGCTGAAGAATTTTTGAATTTTTATTCAGCCTGACCACTTGATAAGGAGGAAGTTTTGGAAATATAATTGACTCGTTAGGTATATTAGAAAAAAATGTATTTTAATTTCCATGTTACCCAAACCTATTGCTTTGCCGTCATTAAAATTCACCTTACCATTGTTTTTGTTGATCATTTCTTCTTTTTTCCCAATCTTTCAAAGCTTCAAATATGTATGCTGTTGGTACTATTCATAGCACCTGACCTGACCGTCAAGGTTGAAACTATAGCTAAGGCATGTGTGAGCCTAGACATAACTCGTGAATGCCTCTAGCTATGGTTGATTCCAATCTTAAGTGCATCAACTTCAATTTTTACCGGTGTTAGACTTAGATGTTTTCTGACAAGGTCTGTGTCTGCTTATTCAAAATAAAAAGAGAAAAAAAGTATAGTTTTAGAGTCCCTGTACTTTTAATTTTGGACCCAAATTAAATTTGACCAAAAGTACCAGGACCAAAAACACTTTTTCCACAAAAGAACTAAAAAGTACAAATATAGTTGTATGAAAATATGTAAAATGATTAGAAAAAGAAGACAGAAGAGGGGCGGTGAAATTAATTAGAAGCATGCTGAGTTGAGTAGAGCAGGGGAGGGGAGATTTGACAAAGAAAGGACCCTGGTTTTTTGGGGTATTGTGGTATTAAAGGCAGATAAAAGCTGAGAAACTGCTATTAAAAAACTGCTCTACTTCAAAAAAATTGGTTTGGTGTGTTACATTAAATGGAGAGAGGAGAAAAAAAAAAAAATGAAGTCACTGACTGAAAGAGAAAGTGTTTATTTTGATTTCGTGCTGGTTGATGTCCCTTGATTAATCATTTAAATTCTGATAGCATAGGTGTTTCTCTTCTTTGTAAGTCACTTATGTTTTGCACTTGCAGAATCTAACTTTTGATTCATATGCTGAACATTAGCATTTGTTGTGTGGAATGTGAATTATATAATTAGTTTATGGAACATTATTTTCTTGAGCCAAATTCTTTGTTTCTTTTATTGGATACAGTTGGTGGCAATTAGTTGCCTCACCTTCATCCAATATCAGGCTAATTAAGATCCTGAGTTCTGTTGTGGATTGGTGTGCCTTTTTCTGCATCAACTTCAGTTGTTTGTCTGGGAAATTGTTACCTGCCTAGTTATTTTGTAAATAACCTTTATTGAATTTATTCTTTGATTTCCTTGCATTTTCTAGAGTGAGGGAACTAGAAAGGTTATCTCACTTGGAACGATACCACTAGCAACCATTGAGAAGTTTAACAAAATGGTAAGTTCATGCAATATTTTCTGCAAACTATTTTCTTTTGTGTGTATATTGTTATATACTTTAGTTATATTGCATTAGATTGATCGAAACTTTCTCTTTGTCTGCTTCACATATACGTTGGCATACTAATATACTATAATCAGACATATGGGAAATGAAATTCGAATAATAATTTTGCAGCGACCATGCATATCCCTTCTGTATGAGTTTTCCCAGCCTCCATTTTAATCCCATCATTTCTTCTCTTATTTTTGTTTTGTTCTTTTGCTTCCCTTTTCAATGCACAAATGTTCACGTGGACACACTTTCATATTATTTTACATTAGAATTTAGGTATTGGTCATAGAATACATGAAATCTTGAAATCATTACTGATTGTTGCATTTACCACAAATGCCCAAAGTATACTTAGACTGATTCGTGAATGGAAAATAGAACTTTGATATTTTTAAAGGTTTGTTCTGTAAAATAATTATTTTGAATGGTTCTGAATTTTTTTAATTGATTGACTGGTCAATGAGATGGATTTGTGTCATTAGGTGATATGCTGATATGATCTCAGCAACAGGAATGATTATATGTATTCTTTCTAATTGTATTAATGTTGTGAAAATTTTGAACTATATTTATATGGCGTTATGACTTATGAACAAATGACTGTATTTTGCATGACTTGATTCCGGTACCTTCTTTTGTTGCAATTATCTGGAACCTCATACATTGCTTTCTTTTAAATCTAGGTTGTAAAGGTTCAGTCAAATAGTCGTCATGTAGACAAGACACCAGCACAGAGACTGCTCCAGGTGATTGGTATGCAAAAGCTACTCTAAATCAATATTTTCTTTTAAATATGTAATTAATGAAATCACTATACAAGATTTGTACATAAATTATTAATTTTTAAATAGAAGATAAATCTTGCAATTGATTGGAAAGCTAAGTTCCCTTAAGGTTGACTCTTTAAATTCAATAATAGCCTCAACTGAAACAATGTGTTAAAGTAGCCTAAAACGCACTTCCAATATTGGTTATACCTCTATCATACCTCCTTACTCGAGATTCCTTCAGCCTTAAAGCATGGACGGTACACATGCTTGTTCTATTTTGTGCTTGAATTCAACATATTTTAGAAGAATGGGGTTGACAAAGATTGCAATCATGCCCACTTAATATGTTGTTAGGGAAGGCAGAGTTGGTTTTATATTTCTGAGAAATATTTGTATGTTGCAAATTTATGGGCACCATAAATTGCTTGCTCTTTTGGTATAGTAAATGTATTATAGTTTGAAACGTTTTACTGTAATACTGTGACGACCACTTTTATTTGGAACAATGTTGTTTTGAGTTTGGCGTAAAACTGGGTATAACTTTAAATTTTGATCTCTTAAGGGGGATTCTTTATACTCCACCTTTGTGCTATTTTAATATCTTAAATCTAAATAATTTTTTTTTTATAAGAAAAATAATATTCTTGATTTGCTTATGCAGGAAAAGATATGAGAATTTTAGTCTTCAGTTTCAGACCACGTACAAAACAGGTAATTCTACCAAGAGTTGTGACCTTGTAAAATGGTGCAAGTTCTCTTCAAGATATCTGCTTCTACTAATGATTAATTGATTTATTCATTAATATGCTTCTTGCCCTTATAACTTTTTGGGGCCTCAACATTTAAGGTTGGTTTTTGGTTTACATGCATGGAGAGCCTGGTTTAAATTCACGAGAGCCTGGTTTAAATGTAGAGCAAGTTTATCTTCTTACCGACTGTATTTAGGTTTCTATTAACCTCTCATTAAGTTTTTCATACAAAAATCGTGGAGGTGCATGAGTTGTTTCACAACCAAGGTAAAGTGCTCAACAATTAGGGGATGCCTACTGATAACGGATCATCAGCAAGAATCAGATCTAAGACCTTTACGTCAGTTCAGCTTAAATCATGACCCTCCTAATTGTGTCAATTTCCATTGGCAGGAAAAAGCAAGGAATTTAAGAGAAAATACAGAAATTTACTTATATTTTGTACGAGTTGGAATTCTTGCTGGTCTATTAGTCATTTCTTTTTTTTAATATTTTATAGCTTAGAAAATATCTGAAGTAGTTGGTACACTTCACTTTAAAAGTGTTGTAGGCTAGTGAGGATGTCAGTGGATGCTTTTTATTTTCTTATAACATGTTTTGGATCTAATGTTAATTATAAAAATATTACAGAGACGTGTGGTATTTGATGCGCTATTGAGGTGTACAAAGCCGGCAAGATTATGGGATCTTTATGCTTTTGCAGCAGGACCTTCTAGGTTTAACAACACTACTCCACTGGTCCGTTTGCTGGATGAATATTTTCGGCTTCTTTGCCTAGGTTCTTTTCGTGCATCAGTTGATATAATTGAAAATGGGTCATTCACGTTGTCAAATGACCTATGGAGAATAAGTAGTGTGAACTCCAACTATACAATGTGCCAGAGTTATCCATTTGCTTTGGTTGTTCCAAAGATCATTAGGTAATTTATCGAGGGCCAAATTTTCTACTTTTGCACTAGTTGTGATTTTTGTCTATATTGACAAGCTTGAGACCACTGAACCACTGTTTGTTTACCATGATTGTCTCAATGCTAGCGATGATGAAGTGCTCCAGGCATGCAGCTTCCGGGCAAGATGTCGACTACCTGTAGTTTCATGGTGCCATCCATGTATGTGCAGAATCTAGGTTTCATTTAATAGTTGACACGGTTCTGTTTCTTATTTTTACATTCTTTTCAGTTCTGTACTTTTGTCTTTTGTTATTTTAATTTGAGGGTTGCCTTCTAACTATATGGATTCGATGATTATAGTGACTGGAGCAGTTGTTGCACGATCTTCTCAACCCTTAGTTGGTCTTATGATGAACATGAGGAGGTAATGCTACCTATTTTGTCAAATATGCCCTCTTAAAGCAAAATACACAAATTGTTTGTTCTAGGTGCATTGTCAAATGGCACTCTGGTGGAATGCTGTTGTAAATTTTGTATAAACACTATGAGAAGTGCATGTTGTGGAAGCTTTTGGTGGGCACAGTTATTGTGGCACCATGGTGGATGATGTAACTTCAGGGTTATTTCAAAGGGTGCACTATCTTTAAAATTTGCTGCAAACACAATTTAGTGTTTTTATTGAAAAATTTGAAAATGTCACAACTCACATGACCCATGTCTTGAATAGTTACACATTCTAATATTCCTCTAAACTGTCAGTCCGTGGCCCCTCTCTGCTCCATATTCCTACTGTCATGCGCTCCTTCAGACATTTATGCTAGTCTCCAGTGCTTCTTCAGGAAATCGGGGTCTTGCTATGTTTTCTCTTCCTAATTTTTACTTTCCATCCTCTCCCTCTTTTTCCTATTCTATTCTCTCTCTTCCTCTCCTTTCTGTTCTTCCCATCAATCACATTTGTTTGTTAACAACATTCATATACTGTTTTGATAACAAAACACATACTCTAGTCTTCCTAGTTCTGTTCTAAGCATACTCTTTTCCGCTATTTACTTTTGATAATTCTGCTTTTTATTAACAAAAAAGTTTTGAAGTTGTTCACTTTCTAATTCTCTTTTTAACAAAAAGATTGAGATTCTGTTCTTCTAGAAAAATTAGTCACTCTAAGGCATAAGGATGTTAAAAGCTAAGCCTATAGACACGCCAATGGATCCAAGAGACAAACTTGTATTAGACCAAGGAAAGCCTCGGATCCAAGGAGATACAAATAGTTAATTGGTAAACTAAATTATCTCATGGTGCCACCTTTTTACTTTGCCTTTGTAGTGAGCATAGTAAGTCAATTTTTTAATTCTCAGTGTCAAGATGATTGGGATGCAGATGTTTAAGGCCTACGATATATTAAGAATGTCCTAGGAAAAGACCTTATTTATGACAATAAAGGGAAACTCAGATGGTTGGGTATTCTGATGTTGACTGGGCATATGCACCCAATGATAGACACTCTTACTTCATGATACTGTGTTCTTATCGGGAATAATTTAATATTTTGGAAAAATAGAGCAAGATGTTGTAGCAAGCACAAGTGCACAAGCAGGATATAGGGCAATGAAAGAACTTCTCAAAGAGCTTAAATTTGAGGAAAATTTCCAAATGCACCTTATAAGTCAATCAAACAACAATACACATTGTTTCTAATCCTGTCTTTCATGAAAAAACCAAACATGAAAGTAAATTGTCATCTCATAAGATAAAAGTTGCAGTATGGACATGTCACCATTAGATTTGTCAACTCTAGTGATCAACTGATATACATATTCACCAAATCTCTAGAGAACCAATGATCATATTTTTATAATTATAGATATCAGGATCATATTTGTAGTATTTTAGGATCTATATTATTAGATGATATCAAATCTCCTCTATTTATTGTATTGCTTTCTTTTTCTTAATATAAACAAATCACCTATTGTTCTAAGAGGTACATTCAATTTCAACTCAATGATTCTCTCTCTATCATAGTTTAATAGTAGTTTTAGATATGGTTTTGAAAACTGCCGGATCAGCCCAACTGTAAAATTGGTCTAGTGTCTTGTTCAAATAAACCATAAATATGACCTTGTGAAAAACCTGAAAACCGCCACATGTGAGTCAATAAAACTATTCAATTACATCATTTGATTTTTCTCTTAAAAAATGAAAAACGAACTCCGGATATTTTTCATTTAGTTTTTATTCTACATGTAATGAATATTATTTTATATTGTTAAAACTAAATCCAATCCAAGAATTATGTTATATATGATTTGCATTTTCGAGTGTACTTTTACTTTGTGTTATAAAATTTGATATTATGTTTCTTTATTATATTATTTAATGTATTATTTAATCGTTGTTATTATTTTATTAGTGCCAGTCTGACTATAGTTGAACTATTGGATCTTGAATCAACGCTTTAGTTGGTCCAATGCCTAATCTGATTTTAATTCCTTTATACTGCATAAACAGTGAGTATTTATTTTCTGTAGAAGGATGGATTGCAAGTCCGTGTAGTAGTGTGTTCGTTTAGTGTACTATATTGTGAATGGAGTGAAATGTGATTTGTTTATTTCTTATGCTGCAGTGATTTCTTTATTTATTTGTTTTATGGGGGAGAGGGGACTGTTTATATCATATGTTTTCTTTTCTTTTTCCTGGATGGTGCTTTCTTTGAATAAGTTCTTTTATAATAAATGAAATAAACAGAACACTGACAAGCTTTGTCATATTTTTTCCTCCAGCAACATGGATGAAAAACTTGTGGCTGCACTCTGTAGCAAACTAGATGGCTCAAGAAGGTAAGATATATCCTAATGTTATACTCTTGCATTGTATTATGCGGGCAATATACATACCCATTTTACCTTGTTGAATTTAAACTTAATTATAAAGAATGGCACTAAGAGTTGAATTCGGGATCACTTGTTTAGAGAGGCTTTGATATTATACCGAGGATCATGAAAAGTGAGAAGCAAGGGAAGTTTAACTGTCATTATACTTGAACCTTATACTTCCCACACCCATACGCAAATCTCCTTCAACTGGTGTTTCTGATTGGTGTTTTAGGAAGACATAGTTGGGTCACAGCTGGATGGGCCCATTTAAGGGTAGTTTTCTATTATAAACTGTAATCTGTTACTTCTATAATTGTAGAAATAAGGAGCTGATCCTACATAATCAGCTGAATATTGAATAAGGAGTTGATCCTATATAACCAGGAATGTCTAGATTATACATGTATTATAAGGACCTTTTTATTTATTTCACTTGAAAGGATTAGTTTGAAAGAACGAAGATTTTTATTCAATCCATTAATTTGAAACTGTACATCAACCTCTATATATAGAGAGCTCTAACCCTATAGTAATTCTCAGAATTTAGAAGGAATAATATATTCTCTCATTAAATTATGAGGTCATTGGACCTATATATACACGAGCCTGGTGGCTATTTTAGGAAATATTAGCAACTGATCCTAAGGAGACAAATCCCTATAATTGTGGGATTGTCCTTAAATACATAATCCTAATATTAATATAAAGATACTGCTGTGATACAGAATAAAATTACATCAAGGATAAAATATAAAACTTCCTAAAATATAAAAGTAACGTGATTTTGACACTCCCCCTCAAGCTAGTGAGTAGGTGTTCTCCATTCCCAGTTTGGATATAATTCTTTCAAAGTTGATGCCATTCAATCCTTTGGTGAGTATGTCTGCAAGTTGACTATGAGTAGAAACATATTGGGGTGCAAATCAAGCCACTATCCAGCTTCTCCTTAATAAAATGTCTGTATACCTCGATATGTTTAGTTCTATCATGCTGGACTGGGTTATGGGCTATGCTAATTGCAAATTTATTGTCACAATATAACTTCATAGGTTTATCCCACCTTAGCTTCAAGTCTTCCAATATAATCTTCAGCCATAGAAGTTCACATATTTCTTGGGCCATTGCTCGAAATTCTGCTTCAGCACTTGATCTAGCTACTACACTTTGTTTTTTACTCTTCCATGTCACTAGTTTCCACCAAGAAAGGCGCAGTATCCAGTGGTTGATCTTCTATCCACAATTGACCCTGCATAATCAGCATCAGTATATGCTTCTAGAGCTACACTTTTGTTTCGTTTGAACAAAATCCCTCTTCCCGGAGTTCTTTTCAAATATCGAACAATTCTAAGGGTAGCTTGCAAATGTGCTTCCCTTGGTTGGTGCATAAATTGGCTGACTAGGCTCACAGCAAAAGCAATGTCTGGTCTAGTGTGAGTTAAATATATAAGTCTGCCCATTAGTCTTTGATACATTTCCTTGTTCACGGCATTGTCCTCCTCAGCACTTCCCAACTTTATATTTGGATCAACTGGAGTACTTACTGGTTTGCAGGCTGTCTTCCTTGTTTCTTTAAGCAAATTAGTAATATGTTTTTGTTGAGATATGAAAATTCCTTTCTTGGAATGGGCCACTTCAATTCCCAAAAAATATTTAAGTCTTCCTAATGTCTTAATCTCGAAGTTTGTAGCAAGACATTGACTTAATATTATCTGATCCTCTTTGTCATCTTCGGTTACTATAATATCATCAACATACACCAATAATATTGTTACTCCCCCTGAAACTGAATGTTTGATGAATAAAGTGTGATCTTCTTGACTCTGTTTGTAGCCTAAATTTATCATAACTTTGGTAAATCTTCCAAACCATGCTCTTGGGGACTGTTTCAACCCATATAGAGCCTTTTTTAGCTTGCAAACAGTTCCAACAGCAACCTGTCCATCATAACCAGGGGGCAAATCCATGTATATTTCTTCTTCAAGCTCTCCATGCAGGAATGCATTCTTCACATCAAATTGTTGCAGATCCCAATCATGATTTGTTGCTAATGACAGTATTACTCTAACTGTGTTCATCTTAGCAATAGGGGCAAATGTCTCCAAGTAGTCCAATCCATATGTTTGAGTGAATCCTTTGGCCACTAACCTTGCCTTGTAACGTTCAATGGTCCCATCAGCCCGATACTTTATAGTATATACCCACTTACAACCTACTGGTTTTTTTCCAGTTAGTAAAGTAACAAGTTCCCAAGTATTGTTCTTGTTTAACACCTCAATTTCCACATCCATGGCTTGTTTCCATTTCCTATTAGATAATGCTTCAGATACAGTGGAAGTAAATATTGTTCCCATCATGTTGAATTGGATTGTGAGCAATACTAATAGTTGACTTATTATCACAATAAAGAATCATAGGCTCTTCACATGTCACTTCAAGATCATTTAGAATAATTTTTAGCTATAAAAATTCACACACCCCATGTCATATAGCTCATTGCCGTTGAAGATCCTGCTGATGCCGTAGTCGCCACTGCCACTACTGTTGCTGCCACTGCTGATTGCAAGTGTTTTTCTTTTTTCAAAATAGTTTTGTTCAATGACACCTTTGTTCTTATTTCTTTTTTTCTTCTTTCCCACTTTCACTATAATTATTTTATGAAGAATATACCTATTTTCCAGCAACAATAATGGCCAATGACCAGGACACTTCAAGAACATCCCATAGAAATGACTCGGGCTCGAAGCATTGTCATCCAATGGATGAAACAAACTTAAATACAACTATATGTAATTTCTATAGAAAAGTTACAAAAGGAGGAATTACTAGAACTAAAGAACATTTGACGACAAAGAAGGGCAATGTTTCTCCTTGCACCAAGACTCCAAAAAATTTGAGAGAAGAGCTTTGGAAATCATTTAAAGAAAAAGCAGTCATCTCTTCCATCAAATATAGTGCAACTTATCATTACAAAGGTTGCATCAAGAGAAGGGAAATATGAGTAAGATGTTCACTTTAGATGAATGGAGCAAGAACAAGTTACCTAAGGAAGCTAAAGGAAGGGAAGTTGCAAAAATTGTTCTTATGCCTTTATTTTGGAAGCATGTCGTATTTACTCTCAAAGTCATGACTACTCTTGTTCGAGTACTTCATCTAGTGGACGGGGAAACAAAAACAGCTATGGGCTATATATATGAAGTAATGGAAAAAGCCAAGGAAACAATAATGAAGTCATTCAATAACAGTGGAAGTAAATACAATGTTGTATTAACAATCGTTCATAATATATGGACATGTCAACTTCATCGCCCCTAGCATGCGGTTGGTGACTGATCACCGTCGTTTCACGAGCAAATTAATTGTCTCAGTTTAGAACATCTAATGTACTATTAGACTGTCTAGTACCAAGAAAATGATAGAATAGAAAGGGGAAAGTTAACCTTAAGTCGTCTCTCGACGAATCTAATAGTAAATCCTGTAAATTAGTGTTTAAGACTTATCAGTTAGCAAAAAAAAATTACTAATAATAACGTAAAAGGGAGGTTTTAAGGATTTCAGTGCAAGCCGGCGATGCAAAATAATAAGAAAAAGTAGGTTGATTCTCAACTTTATTCACAATGAATCCTTTCTTGATTTTCTTAAGATTATTATCCTTCAATTCTATTCATAAAGTTGAACTTAATTAAACAAGCGTCAATTGAATTCAAATCATTTTATCAGCAAAACAAGTGTCTACTAATGTATTCAATATCTCACCTCGTCTCCAAGTGTCTACTCAATAATAGGTTTATCTTTTATGCCTAGACTAAGTATACAACAGATTGATTAAGACTAAGCGAATTACTAAGAATTCTAATTGATGAAGAACAACTGAAATATCAACAAGCGTTAAAAAACAAATATAATTTCAAAAAATAGATTTTGAAAAGACCAATACTAAAGTATAACTTGTTACAGAGAAGTGAAGAACAAAACTTTATTAAACAGAAATCTCAGAATTCATTGTTAAATCACAACAGAATCAACCCAAAGAAGTTTAGCCTTCCATGAAGATGAAAAAACACAAGAATAACAAAAGGAAATTAAACTAGGTTTTATGATATGCGGTGGTGCGGTGTTGCGGGCTCCCTTCCATGCCTTCTCCAATTTCTAATTATAATATTCTTTTCTTAACAAAATCAATTTAGATTTAATTCGCAGATATTATTCTTGTAATTATCAGATTTTTTTATGTGCCAAGGATTAATTTTGCTAATATCTTCTTTTTTGCAAAACTTCGTTCTCACAATTTTTTTAAGATACCAAATTTTATTCCAGATACGCGCAATTGATTTTCAATCATTCTAGATCGTAAAATTCGAATATGTTGCGAGAGATCTCGTAAAACAAAAGATTTTACTTGCAACTTTCAAGAGAGGATCAACTGTAGAAGTTTTTGATGAGTGTAATGAGTGGTTAGTGAAACAAATAATTGAAGATAATCATAATGAATAGGGGAGAAATGAGTTGGTTTTTGATGATAATCCCACTCTTAATTGGGTAGGTGTTGGAGAACTAATAATTTATAAAGGAGACAAGCAACCAATAAAAGAAAGCAACCATCAAGTGGTGTTGTTATTGGATCTTCCATTCTTCTAAGAAAGGTCTAGTTGCAACTTCAACCCCCAAAATGGAGGGGGCAAAGAGAAGATTCAAATTGGGGTTGAGAATGAATTGCATGATACCTGTGATTCTAAGTTTGAAAAATTACTGAACTTTGGCACGAGTTTCTTTAAAGGGAAGAGGAGGAGGAATATGCTCCATTGGATAATATTGAAGACAATTATGTTGGGATTGAAGAAAAGTCATATAATTAGAAATTTAAGACATTTATTTTATGTTTTGTTATTTTAAGTTTTGAATTTGAAATTTGTGGTGTTTTGATTTGATGTTATTGTTATTTGAATTTCTAGACATATTATTATGATAGGTATGATTGTCTCTTTCATTGTTTTTGCATTACAGTTATATTTCTATATTTTTCTTTAAATTATCTATATGTATATATTGTATATATTTTGACCGCAATGCTTCCACCATAAGCCATTATGGTTTTCGTTATAATTTAATAAAGGATTTTTAGGGTTTTTGATATTTTCCGTTATTTGATATTGACAACTGTGCTCAGAAACACATGGTTTCATTTCAATGTTTCTCTCTTCCCTAGAGTTTAACTTGGTATCTAAAGTCTTTTTGAAAATTGTGTTGGCCCAGAAGACCCTCGAAGACTTATTTTTTGTGAACCTTTCTTCAAAGTTCACTCTCAACTCTCATTGTTCCTCTCAGTTTTTTATCTCTCTTCCTTCAAGTTTGTAAAAAAAATGTTTGATCCATCTCCAACAACATTTGAAGACTTTATCAATGGTGTGTGACATGCCAATCAATGGTAACACCACTTTGGTGGCCCACACTGATAACTCATGCTGGTCTCGCAATCTCCTTCTCTTGGTCCCTAGGTTATTGATTTTGGTGCAACTGATTACATATTTAGTAAACATTATTGCATATCTAGTAAACGTTATCTTTTCTCTTCTTTTACTAGTTGCCAATTTGCCTTTTATAAATGTTGCCAATGGTTCACTAACACAAGCTTGCAACATTGGTACTACCCAATCCGTCCCATCCCTGATTGTTGACTTTGTTCTTTATGCCCCTAATTGCCCTTTTAATGATTGTCTATTGTCAGATTGACCCAATCCCATTATACTAGTCTCACCTTCACTAAAAATAATGTTACCTTGCAGGATTGGGTATAGGTTGGACTATTGACATTGCACACGAGTCACATGGCCTTTACTATCTTTTATACATAACTGTCAATATGTGCATTAACGATTCCTCTAAAGGTGATTAATGCTTGATTAGGATATCTCGAGTTAACAATATTGTAGACGACGGTGTCAAGTTAATTAGGAAAACATGTTTGTCATTGTTTTCCTAATAATCTTAATAAACAAGTTTTGTCTCGTTTTTCTTTAGTTTGCTATGATTTTTGGGGTTCTTTCCGTATTGTTACCCTTTTTGGTTTTAAATATTCTGTTACCTTCATTGATGATTATTTGAAATGTACTTGGGTTTGGTTGATGAAGAGTTCATCAAAAGTGTTTTTTATATTTAAAAAGTTTTTTCATGAAATCAAAAACACAATTTGGTATACCCGTATGTGCTTTTTGCAGTGATAATACTTATGAATATTTGACTAACCAATTTCAGTAATTCATGAAATTCAATGGTATCCTTCATCAAACTTCTTTTCTTCATACTCAACAAATTGGAGTAGCTAAATGCAAAAACAAACATATGATTGAAACTATTTAAACACCTATTCCTCATTAATCTTCCTCACTATTTTTGGGTGGGTGTTGTCCTTACAGCATGTTATCTTATTAACTTGATGTTACCATCTGTCGTTATTACCCCTTTATGTCCTTTTTCCACAATCCACTATATATACTCTTCTTCCTCCACTTGTTTTTGGTTCCACATGCTTTGTACATAACCCACACCCAGTTGAGATAAACTTCCTTCTCAGTCTTTCAGATGTGTGTTCATGGGATATCATCGTTCTCAGAAAGGGGTATCGATGTTTCTTTCCTGATCTTTGTAAGTATTTTGTTCATTCTAATGACAACGTATCTAGTCACCTTCCCACCATTGTCAATCTTCTTCAACAGCACCACATGACTTAGAAATAACTCGGGATGCTTCTCTTGCACTACTTCAAGTATATCAACATCGTTCACAGCCTATTGATATTCTAGTATGGAATCCATCTTCGTCAGATAATGATACAGTGGAGGTCATGCCTAATCTTTACCCAAAGTTATCTTCGTACTGCATTTGGCCCCATCTTAAAATAATTGTCCTATTCAAGAAGGTACACATTCAACCTGTAACCCTTCTCCCCATTATACAAACCTTAGTTAACACAGACTTTCCGCCATACATTATACCTGTTTGTATCTAAAAGAAATTATGCTCTCGACATTCTAGAAGAAATAAGGATGATAAATGCTAAGCCTGTAGACATCCTAGTATCTAATTTGTATCTGACCAAGGAGAACTTTATTCCAATTTTAGGAGATACAAAAGGTTAATTGGTAAGCTAAATTATCTCCCTGCGATCTGTCTTGACATTACCTTTGCAGTAGTAAGTCAATTTTTAAGCTCTCCATATGAAGACCATTAGGATACTATCGTACGAATCCTAAAATAAATTAAGAAGGCTCCTGGAAAAAGCTTCATTTACGAAGATAAGAGAAATACTCAAATTGATGGGTATTTTGATCCTGTCTGGGCAGGGTCACCAAGGGATAGTCATTCCACTTCGGGGGATATTGTGTTCTTGTTGGAGGCACTTTAATATCATGGAAAAGTAAGAAACAAAATGTTGTGGCAAGGTCAAATGCAAAAGCAAAATACAAGGCAATAACATTGGTGACTTGTGAGCTCATATGGCTACAAGCACTCCTCAAAGAGCTAAATTTGAAAAAAGTTCCCAAATGCACCTTGTGTGTGACAACCAGGTAGAAAACACGTTACCTCTAATCCTATCTTTCATGAGATGATCAAATATATTAAAATGGATTGTCATTTGGCAAGAGAAAAACTAAAGTCTGGAGACATCAATGCTAGATTTGTCAACTCTAACAAACAATTGATTGACATAATCACCAATCTCTAAGAGGACTAGTGATTGATTATATTTGCAACAAGCTAGGCACATATGGCGTATATGCTCCACCTTGAGGGGGAGTGTTATAATTATAGTATTAAAGAGTTAATCGTATATAATAAGGGGAATTTGAAATAAGGAGCTGATCTTATATAATCGAGAATATCTAGATTATATATGTATTATTAGGAACTTCTTTATTTCTTCTAGTATCATATCTTTGTTATTAGAGGATATCAAATATCTTATATTTATTGTATTAATTTCTTTTTCTCGATATAAATAAAGTATTTGTACTGTCTCAGAAACACACGGTTTTATCTTAGTGATTCTCTCTTCCCTAGAGTTTAGCACTTACTATAAAAGGGGTTTAATGGGATACTGCTGGGGGACTTCTGAGAATTAGAAAGTTGTAAGGAGTTGACCAGACCTCTTGAAATACCCGGAGCTTGTGTCATTCTCATGGGCAGATATTCCCATTAATCAATAAAAAAATACCTTCTCTTCTATATTTGTCAAGAGTTCTATCAATTTCCTTCCCATTCTTGCTGGGAAAAAGCCACCTGAATTTTTTGGCCCTAGATCAAGCATTTCAATACGTAACTATACTTCCATTTAAATATTCTACTGACAGAATATATAGTGCTATTTCTGGTAGTTATGTACCTGTTTTGTATTTGTGAGGGAGTGTGGTGGTTGTGGTGTAATTTGGTGCAATTCTCTGCATTTTTGAAACTTCTTTCCAAATTATATTTCAGAAAGTTATATATTGTTGATGCACGGCCAAGAAAAAATGCATTGGCTAATGGAGCCATGGGAGGTGGTTCAGAATCATCATCAAACTATTTTCAATCCGAGGTTGTGATAGGCTTGAACTGACCAGTTGTGATTTTTTGTTTTTCCAGTTATAATTATAAATTTGACTTTATTTCTGAAGTACCTGAATTCTTATTTTATATTACCAGGTAGTCTTTTTGGGGATAGACAACATCCATGCGATGAGAGACAGCTTTGTTCGGCTCCGAGAATACATGGACACTCATGGCAGAACGTCATCAGATGGAATGTCCTCTTTTTTGGTTAGTCTGTGCATGTTAGAACATTTTATCTGTTGCAGCTTTGGATGTATTGAGTGGGCTATTAGAATAACGCACTTTGGAGCTGTTAGTAAACTGTTTTGATAATTTTTGCGTTGATTTTTTTTTTTCTTTAATTTTGAAAAGTTTAAATGTTAATCATGATGTATGCACAAAAGTGTTTCTCGTATACCTCTACAAATCATCCAGCATGGTTAAACAATTTAAAATTAATACTGATGGCATTTTTAATACTTTTCTACTGAATTGTGTTATGTAGGGTTGTTCATAAAAACCAGGGGAAAAAGCAGAAAAAAAAAAAAAACCTATTTTTTATATTAAATTTTGGATTTGATTTCGAAAATCAGTAAAATCCAAACCAAACTTATAAGTATGCTGATATTTTTATTTATAAATTTATGAGATCACTTATATTTACATTTATATTTGAGTAAAAGTATATAAATGTAATTATCATTTTTCAAGTTGTAATTTAATAGTATATATTTGAAAAGTTGTACGACTATTAGCTCTATAATGACTTCTAGATTAGATACTTCATGCTTTTTATTTTTTTATATTTATTATATATCTTAGTATTTTTTTTTAGTACTTCGAAGAAAAATGAAAGTACGACTGAAATTGAAAACTGATTACGACTGAAATTGAAAACTGATCCAATCGAAAATGATTTTAGATAGAGTGGATTGAATTGGATTTAAATTTTAAACCAATCTATTTGTATGGTGAATCAATGATTGATTGGATCAGATGATTTTTCTTTTCCAAACTGATTTAACCAAATATTGAATACCCTTAGTTTATGATTGACTAGGTTAACTTTGCTGGGGATCAGTTAACATAGTCTGTTTCTAATTTTTCCGAATTATATTCTCACTGTTCACGGGTGTATTTAGAGACAAGGTGGGTCAACGTGGGGTGGTGGCAATCTAAGTAGTATGTCTGCTTCGGTATCAACGCTTGGAGACAGTGGATGGTTACTGCATGTTCAGAATGTGTTGGCTGGAGCAGCTTGGATTGCTGCTCGTGTTGCAATGGAAAACGCTTCTGTCCTTGTGCATTGCAGGTGCTAGTCTAAAACTTTGAAATGCAGATTGAGAATTATCAGTATATTCCTTCTGATAATATTTAAGTTTATTTGGTATCTAGCAGCCTTACACCCCCTCAACTCCCTTTTGTTTAATGCAGTGATGGATGGGATAGGACAAGCCAGTTGGTTTCACTTGCTAATTTGTTGCTTGATCCATATTATCGGACATTCACAGGGTTTCAGGTAAGGGATTGGCATTACTCAACTAATTGAATATAATTCTATTTGAATGTCACCATAAGAACATTGCCAAGTTTTACTATTTGACATACCACATTGTCAACTATCATATTTTTTAAAACCTTTTGGAAAATGAATCAATACATGTGCTATTATTTTGCTTCAAATTTTTCTTCCTTATGCAGGCACTCGTTGAAAAAGACTGGCTTGCTTTTGGTCATCCATTTTCTGATCGGGTGGGAATGCCATCTGTCTCTGGAACTGGCAACATGGCTTTCGAGTTAACTAGGCAGCCTTCAGCCGGAAATTTCTCACCATCACCTGTGCGCCAGTCATCGGGAACATTCTCGTCACAACCTCCAGCTTCATCTCACTCACACAACTCAAACAACTATTCTCCTATTTTTTTGCAGGTTTGTTTCTTATTTTAGATATAGATTTAAATGGTTTAGGCATTATCCCACCAAACCCAGTGGGAAGAAGGGTTCTGTTGTTTATAGGCATCATTTAATCGACTATGTAGTTTATAATAATTAACTGGGTTATGTTTTCTCGTTTTTTCCTTCCTAGAAATCTCATTTAAATTGAGACTGCAGGATACGTTTCATTTTCTTTTTTAATGGCTTAAGCTAATTCTTTCAAGGTTGATATCATTACAAATTTGATGGTATTGTTTTAAGCTACGAAGTACATATTTTTGCGTTGCTTTAAGTATCAAATTGTGGTACCTGTTTCCTACACCGATTCCTGTATCTGTATGACTCGTACTGGACACTCTTTAGCTTATTTTGGGGTTCGAAGTTTTTAAAATTGTATTTAACTACAGGCGTGCTCTTCATTTTTAAGGATGATTTTGTATTATTCACTTGAAATGATGGTTGGTTAATTTGATTATGCTATTATACTAGTGAGTTAGCTTGTACTCAAATTCATTTAATGGCATTATTTGTACGCATGCATAAAATATACCAATTTCGGCTTGGCTTTGATTTCGTGGAGAGTTGCATGTTTAGGTTTGGAGTTTGGATGGCTTTGTTCTATCTTTGCCTTTTAGAATTGGTGGTCTACTTCGATTTGAATCTACGTTTTGTATAACAGTTATCTTCAGTGTTTTTCTATTGTGAACTTACTTTCTTGCATTTGTTTCAGTGGGTTGATTGTGTTTCACAATTATTGCGGATGTATCCTTTTGCTTTTCAGTTCTCTGCGGTATGTACACTTGAATATTTATGTAGTTGTTTCGTTGCATGGTTTTCTTTCTAATATTTTCTTTTAGTAACTTATATTTTTTAATGATCCAGGCTTTCCTGGTGGACTTCATAGACTGCATGCTTTCTTGTCGTTTTGGAAACTTCTTATGTAACAGGTACTTTGTTTGTAACTTGTCTCCTCCATGGAATGGATGTGGCCATTGACCCTCTCTTTTCTAACTCTTGTCAGTATGAATGTAGTGAAAGATACAACGTAGTGTTGATTAGGTTTCACTAGTAAGACATAGTATAGGATTTAAGAATCATAATATCATAGCAATATGGATTTTTTGCTCATAGGCTGACATAGTAGACAGTTGTGAAAAGTTAAGCTTCATTTTTTTACTGCAGTTGTGTTTCATCTATCCCTCAAATTTTGTTATTTCACTGAGACAAAGTATTCTCATCGTATATTTATAGCTGTCAAAATGGGTTATCGGGTACGATGGGGTCAGTTCACCTTGACCAACCTCGGACTCGCCAACCATAATTTAGGTGGACCAACCTGTTTAACCCACCAACTTGTATTAAACAAGTTGGTCTACCTAAATTTTAAAATACTTATTTTAAAAATAAAAAATTTGACTTTTTAAATTTTTTTGATATATTTAACCAGACATAATACATAAAAATGAAGACTCCATAATTAAAAATTGAAGATTGCATATCATACATAATTAAGAATTAAAAATGTCATACCAACTCACTTTTCGGTCCTTGTAAACTTTATGTTTTCTAGGATAGTTTTATCTATCTATTCCAAGTTTTTAAATAATACAACATGAATTAAAAAAATTAAAATTTTCATTTAACATTATCTTTGGAATTAGGTGATTTAATTTTTTCTAGTTTTAGATAGGTTGGTGTGTCAACCTATCCACCACGATTTCAATCTACGTGGACCTAGGTGGACTGGGTCATAGGTGGGTTGGGTCTAATTTTTTGAATAATTCTAAAAGGATTTTCATTCTGATCCAGTCTCGTCTGAACATAATAAGCCAGGTTGACCTGCAGGTTCGGATCCCTCTAGGTATATGTTTACTAGTTTGCTATAGCTACCATCATTGTTTGACAAATAGAAGTTTGTGTGAGCGAATTCTCAAATCAGTCTTTCTCTATCCATTATATCAAACTGCATCTTTTTATATTTATATTTATATGATGTTCTGCTTGTTCACTCAGTCAGCACTTTCTGTGGTTATTCTCGGAGATGCTTACTGTTATAGTTTATGTTATCCTGGTATGCTTTAACGAGCTCTGTAACCGCTACCCCTTTTAATTTTCATTCAAAGCCATATATGTATACCGCAAGGGTACTCAACCTTACTCAGTAATATAACCTATAATAGCACATGATACTGGTATGATGATTTCATTTTAAAACATGAAGTGTTTGTCATTATTAGAAATGGTTAGTATTAGGAACATTGCACTTTTTGTATTAAGGTTAGCAATAAAGAAGACCTCATATCTGTGTCTCTGTTAAATGATAAAGAGGAATTAACCTACGTCTCCTGAAATCGTGTTAAATGACACTCGCATCTCCTTTAGTCTATTAAGACACTTAACTTGCTAATGTTTTTGTTAAAAGAGACATACATTCCCTCTAGTTTTAAATAGACATTCACATTCCTTATGTTTTGAATAAATGACATTTACATTCCTTATGTTTTTAATAAATGACATTTACATCCCTTATATTTTAATAAAGTGACACTCACCTCACTAATTTTAAATTTAAAGAATTCTTTAACTTTTATATTTTAAAATTTTAATTTGTAATTTTCCTACTTCTTTATTATGTTTAAATAAAATAAGGTGTCACTTTATTAAAAACAGAAGGGAGGTGTATGCTTATTTTAAAACTAGGGGGCATAAATGTCATCTAGCATGACCTCAAGAGAGGTAACGATGATAAATGTATCTGGGGATGAAAGTATTGGAAATGCGAAATAAGTATTGGACAAATTGCAGTTGTCCTGATGGTGGTTATTGTATTTGTTCTGATTAACAATTCTTTTAGTGAGAAGGAGAGGCAGCAATGCAATGTTTTTGAAGCATGTGGATGTCTGTGGGTATATTTAACTGATTTGCGGACATCAGAAGGAGGTTCCCATGTGCATTACAATCCCTTCTATGATCCACTCAAGCATAATGGTCCCCTTCTGCCCCCAGCAGCAGCATTGGCCCCCACGTTGTGGCCCCAATTCCACCTTCGTTGGGCATGCCCAGAAGAAGCACAAGCTGGGGAGATTGAAGCACAATGCAGGAAGATAGTTATGAAATGCTCTGAGATGCAGAAGGTAGTTATTTTCCTCTATTTTCTGATTTGACTATGACCCATTTAAAAAAATATTGTCTTGCTTCTTTTTTGGAAAACCACTACTCTGATTAACACATGTTTGTAGCTCCTTAATTTTGGTGACTGGCGTTTACTTTTTTCTTGTCAATTATCAAAAAAATTATTTATTTCCTTACAATGCCCTCTGTGGAACTACTGATCTGTTTGGGATGGTAACAGGCTAAAGAAATGGCAGAAAGAAAAGCTAAAGAAGTTACAAATTCAATGGAGTCATTGAATGCAGAATTACGACGGGAGAAGCAGCTAAACATCTCAGCTATGAACATGGCAAAGAGTATGAGCAGAGAAAATATGGCCATAAAGCGTGCAATTCAGTCAATGGGGTGCAAGGTTCATGTCTCTGGTGGTGGTGAATGCACTGTTGACATTGAAAGCAACCCAGACGTTCTGTGCTGTTCCTCTAGAAAAGAATCAAATAGTACTATGCGTGATGACAAAATGGATCTGCCTGTTTCAGTTCTAGTTACAGCAGATGATATTGATGGAAACAGTGGGATTGTTCGGGTATGTGAAACCCTGTGCCCGTTTGGCTCTGGGGGTGGACGCTGCAGGTGGCCAAATGGTGGTTGTGCTCAGCTAGGTAGCCAATATGTTGGCCTGAAGGCAAATTTTGATGCATTTGACCAACTGTCAATTGATGATAGTTATTTCAAGTCGGAGTGAGCAGGAATTTGCTTCCTAAAAGACTGGCAGTGAACGGCTGCGTAACCAATTTTGGTTTCTTTAAACAATGAGAATGGTTGATTCTTTTTAGCACTCCTCGTGATGAAAAAAGGGGAGAAGTAGACGACGTTGTCATTTTTATAGGGTCTCGGGAATTGTACAGGTTATGGGAGTTGGCAGGAGATCATCACGGTGCAGGCGTCTGTATTTGGGAATGCTCAGTACATGTATTGGGTTGATGCGCATCATGGTGGTCGACATTGATATATGCATTGTATATTTGGGGGGCAATAGTCGCTGAATCATAATTGTTGAATAAGATCAATTTTGTACAGATAATCAAGTATTAAATTTTATATCTAGAGGGATCAATGTATATAGCAAGTATAATTCGTGACCCATTAATGACGACTATCTACCTTGATATCCTGCTCTGTTTGTTGGGGCTGCTTAATTTTATTTTTTGTGTTAGTTAATTGCAGAAGATGGTGGTGACTTGCAGAAGACAGGAAAAGGTTGAGGTGTTCAATAGGTTATGGCACTGCAACCTACCTGTGTTCCCCAAAAATAATTTAAATGTGTGGATATAACTGTCATTCATGTCAGTATAATAGTGAAGCGAGTTGCCAAAATGATACGTAGGTTGAAGTTCTGGAGTCATGTTTACACGAATAAGAAAGTGTAAAAATGTCGAATATATTAATACATGTATAAAACCACTTCCACTAGTGGTGTTTGAAAATATTATTATATACATTGGTTAAAAAGTACAAAAATTTCAGTAATTAAGTTACATTTGTATTCCCTCTTCAATCAGTCGTGTGTGGTAAATAAATACATTATGGTCACAGGTAAGCATCAATTAAGAAAAAAACAAAACACGTTAAAAACAAGGGACGTAATCTGATTACAAGAAAAACATACACGATTAACTAGGAAGCTGATGCTCCACCCTACCGGTTTGATCGATCAAAGTGCCAACTTGATCTCCACATAAAGCTCTTGAAACATTCCCTGGTTCAAGCATGTTGAAAACTACAACTGAAGAGAAAGACTGCCTCAGAAAAAAAAAAAGGTTTAAAGGATGATTACACGGAAAGAAAACAGTGAGAAAATACCAACCAGGTATTCCATTCTCTTCACAATGTGCCAGTGCCATCGTATCCATGGATGCGACGCCCCTAGAAACAACTTCCCTAAAGGAAATTCGATCAAGGGTTACATTATCATTGCGGGGATGGCAGTCGAAAAAGACACCATTCACAGTAGTACCTTTCAGAACCACATCAGCATTAACTGGGGAAAAAACATAGTTGGAAGACTGTCAAATTCACTCCTACTCAAGCATCAAGCATTGAATACTGATGTGAGCAACAATGCCAGTATTATAGAACACATGATTAGGACTGACATCATAACATAAAACAAAGACGAGATTCTAGAGCAGAAGGGTAAGGTCATACTCTCAGAAGCTCTGAGAACTGCAGCTGTATCGGTGGTAAAAAGTGGATTTCCTATGCCAGCACCAACACCACCAAATATGACGACCCTTCCTTTCTCAAGGTGTCTAATAGATCGTTGCCTGCTATATGGCTCAGCAACCTCAGGCATCGAGAATGCACTTTGAACACGTGCCTGAACACCCAGCTTCTCCAAAGCAGATTGAAGTAAAATAGAATTCATCACTGTTGCCATCATACTTGTTTTTACAGAAAATAATATTTAGCCAGGATGAAATCAGCATCTGGGGGGCAGTGGGGCTATTATTCCATTTTATCAATTCTCAATTTTAAGTAACATAGTCAAATAAAAAGCTGGTTGCAGTGTAAAGTTGATATTACAACACATTATGCACATCTTAACATTGAAAAAAAAAATCTGTCTTACTCTTAATCAAAAATCCCAATTGTAATTTTCTCAAACTCATCCTATTTTATACAAATGGAGCCTCACAAAATACAATCAATGAAAGAAAAAATTTGGTTAATCAGTATAAATAACTTAATAAAAAAAATAATCAATGTATGTATTATTTGCTAACAAAGCACTAAAATCACTTACCCTATTTGGTATGCCGTAGGTCTATCCAACCCTATAGCAGACACCCATGCATCGCCACAAAAGAAGTTACGACCACCAACAACAATGGCTACCTATATAATTTAGCTCCACGCAACGTTAACATAAACTAACAGGCAGCGTAAAAAAATTATTGAGCAGTAAAGAAGGTAATGAATACCTCCACCCCAAGGCGGCAAGCTGTTGCCACTTCGCTAGCAATCTGCATTGCCACCTAATGATGGAAGGAAGCAGTTGAATTGCAGTTTCCAGTTAAGTATCTAAGAGTAGGAAGCGCAATCTATTCATTCAAATATCCTCAACAACCAAATATCCAATGAATGTTTAATAGAACCAAAAACGAAACTGGCACCTTGGGGTCAATATTCTGGCAGTTTCCAGCCAATGCAGAGCCACTAATTTTAAACAGAACTCTCTGCCATTTCAGATTTGACTCCGGTTTTGTTTTAAGGTTGTTTGCCACGACACCGTTGTTAGGGCCATATCTGCTCACAGAATCATCACAAACAATCAGGGCCATGCCAACATCTCTTACACCATAACACATCAAGAACAGCCAACTATAATTGAAGCAACAATAAGAACTAAAAAACATGTCCTGTAACACCATCAAGAACGAGACTGACTACACCAAGTTTACAATAACAATAAAACCTTGTCTTTGTTGTAGATAATTCAGTTAGTGCTGTATGTTAGTTAGGTAGTTAGTGGGCTGTTGGCTAACTGCTCATAATAGTTCTATAAATAGTAATAATGTACTGTAATACATGTGTGTGAAATGTAAAATTTCACATCTAATCACCATATCTCTTGTCTCTTTCCCTTTTCTTCTCTGTTCTTACGAGTGTGTTTAGTGTGTGTTCTAACAAATGGTATCCAGAGCTATTTTGATTGGGGACCTATATGTGATGCCCACTAAGCTTGTGAGGTATTCTGCTGAGTGAGAAAACCCCCCTTCCTATGTGGGTTTTCTATCTGTTTTGCAAATCTTTTTGGTGTGGTTTTCAGCAAGGTTCAGAGTGTTAATCATGGTAGGTTCTAATGGGTTTTTTCCTACCAACTTGACAATTCTTGATAGCAAGAACTTTAATCAATGGATTGGAGTTTCAAAATCGGTGTCGTCTTTGGTTTCCAAGAAGTGTTGGAAATTGTAAAGAATGGTGTTCAAGAACTGGAGGAAGGTAGTACAGAGGTACAAAGGACAATTAACAGGGAATATAAGAAGAAAGATTGCAAAGCTCTCTTCTTGATCCATCAACATGTGGGTTCTGCCAATTTTGAGAAGATATCTTTGGCAAATTCAGCCAAGGCTGCCTGGGATATTTTGAACAAGTCAAATGGAAGTGCTGATAAAATAAAGAAAGCGAAGCTTCAACTTCCTCAAACCTGTTCTTGATTTGTCTAGGCATAAAAGAGGAATTAACATCAGCAGCAGTAGTGTCAACGATAGCTTCAATCTTATTAAACCAATGCCACTGACTAGTGTCAATGCAACCACTTCCAATTCTCTGAACCTCCACCTTATACCTCTTCTTCAAATTATCAATCTTATTCTTACACTGCTCCACGCTCTTCTCATGCTTCACCTCTCCGCCACACCGTTCCCCCACCGCCTCCGCCACCTCCTCCCAGTCGCGCCCACCGAGGTTGCCGCGGTTCAGCTGGTTGAACTTATCCGTGTACGCTTCCAATAGACACGCGATCGCCGTGTCGCTCCATTCTTCTCTATCCTTCCGATAATCGCCGCCGCGGCGGAAAGCACCATCGGTTGCCGGATCTGAATCGGCAGCACATTTGAGCTTCTTGTTGTAGTAGTAAGGACTGCCGGCGGCGGAGGCGCGTTTGGAGCCGGATATGGCAGAGTCGTCAGAGAAGGAGGAGTGGGGGTAGTAGTCGGCGGTGACGGAATCGGCGGCGAGGAAAGTGGTGAGGCTAGAAGAGGAAGAGGAAGGGAAGTGGTGCAGCGTGGGTGCGTGGATGTGAGGCTGCGCGTGGGAGGGAGAGTTAAGGAGGGGAAAGTCTTCGGTGGCCATTAACAGAAAGAGTGACTGGGTTCGTTAGGGTTAAGGTTTGTGACGGAGGGAACAGAGACGACGTTATCACGGAGGCTGTAACGATTTCCCGTCATCAAACATTGGGTTAAGGGTTGAGCTGTTTGTGGCCCTCAGTTCTTTCTGTGTTTTAACAGATAAACCAAAACGAAGGTGTAAAGAAGCCTACGCAGGTAATCCAAAACACGATGACAAACTCTGTTTTATTTTATTAAAAAAACAAACTATATCACTTTTATTACACTTATTTACATTTTTAGTATATAATTTATGTTTTTATTTATAATTTGTCATTATATATTATATACACCATTTATTTCTATATAGTTATTTTTTAAGAAAATTTTGCTCCTTTTTACTTTTAAAATAATATAACTTTTTTCTATATTACTTTTCTGCTTTATTTGACTCAAAGGGATATAATAGGTAATTTATTTAAAATTACATTAAATATAAAAAAAAAATATTTTTCTATGTAATATTATATAGAAAGAAAAGAAATATGATCTAGTATCTATCTAAATGTTAATTTGTAAAGAGATAACAATTTTCATAATTAGTTTCTATGTACATTTTTTTTTCATGATTTTAGTCTTATAGTTTTGATAGCTATTTGTTATCATGCTAAATTTTATTCTATTGTGATAACTTCTTTATAACATAGATGTGGATACACAGAGGTGTTATCTATATTTATGCATTATAAAAGAGTTTTCACTAGTTGTGATTTATATCATTATATAATCTCTTAAAATTTGCATTACACTATTATTTTCAATAAATAAAAATAGCTTTATTATTTAATAATAATATAATTATTATGTTTTTGTACACAATTTTTGAAGGCTCTAATAGCTTCAAAATTATCTCCAATCAAATCATATATAGAAAAAACTGTTTTCGTTAAACTTTAATTTAAAAACAAAATTTCAATATTTCTAGTGCAACCACTGACAAATCACTCCTCCAAGCACCTATCCATATTCGTTTCAATGATACCTACAAACAAATTATCCATCTACAAATGTCTATAAATAATAATAATCCATATTCGTTTCATTGATACCTACAAACAAATTATCCATCTACAAATGTCTATAAATAATAATAATAATATCAGACTACAATTAATTTCTAATATATATATATATATAAGAGTATATTAATTCCGGTAAGACAAATTAATAAAATGCACAAGGACCGTAGACATTAAAAGAAAAAGGTAGCAATTTAATATTTGCATGATTACTTATGCTTATTTTCAAAAATAAATTACAAGATCGATGAATAAAAGGTCTTACTGAAGCATACACCAATGCTTAAGATACGTTAATTTCAGAAGTGGAATTTTATGAAACCAAATTATGTATGATTGAACAAATTTAAAATTTAGTGATAAAAGTATTTTACAATAATATACCTTTTAACAAGTTAAGTTTCTTATTAAATTTTATTGTAAACATTTTTGGATAAATTTTAAATATAAAATCAATTTACTTTAAACTCAATTTTATTTAATCCGAAAAAATTAAGATAATCCAAAATCAAATTTACAGGAGATCGCAAACACTATACTTAAGTTTTATCCTTTATAATTAAAATGATTTTATCACTGCATTGTATCTTTTCGTAAGCTACCTTTATAATTAAAAGGCATGAAAAGGAAGGTGCCAGATTAAAACATCCACAAGGATTATAGAACCGAGAAAGAATCGATGCTTAATATTTAATTTGAAAGATAATATGTACCAATTCAGCAAATAGTGAAACAAACGTTGATTCCGACTGAGATGAGTATTAACATAGCAGTGTATAATCTAATGATAGTTTCTGTTCATCGCCTGAGGCTCAGTGATTAGCATCATCAGAATGCCTCTTCCCATCATCAGGAGACCCTCCTCGACCCTTCCTCTCATTCCACCTCGCCCAAATCCATGTTGAAATTGCGATCGTTCCTAATGCGTAAATCTAGAATCAAATAAAGTAAACTTGTGAGAAAATGCAAATGGACTTTATCATAGTGAAGTACAACATTACACAAACTCTTCCACGGATATATTGTCTCTGGTCAGCTCATCACGGAATATCCTAATTGGTCAAATCAATAAACAGAAAGCAAGCACCTTGGAACATAACGCCAAACTCGAATGAAGTGCTCAATAAAAATAAAGTAAAATCAGCTGATGTGGTATTTACAAAAACAGCCACTGGATTAAATACGTTACTCTCACAGCACTCATATCAAGATTAAAATGCATATTCCAACATACCTCAGGAATGAAAAGTATATGAATAATATATGAAAATGACAAAAAAAGAAGAGCTAACTAAACAGGCAAGACAGGTAGATGATGTAACCATTTGCAGGGACTTCTTTCAAACTTCACCATAACACCACCACTGTCAGCTAAATAAAACTGAAAATAAAAAAGTCTAAAATGGGATACATGCTACATCTTTCTGGACTTAGAAACCGATGACCTCTTATTCCAACACTTTTTGGCTGCCCGTCAGTCTTCTCGACAGTGTCTAAGGAAATTTAGGGAAAAATCTATAAGTGTATACACAGTGACGACAGCTGTGAAGATCCTAAAATCAAAGGATATTCCAAATACATAAATCAGTTGCGATATGATGATCCTATCCGAGGTAATTTTGATTACAATAATATCAAGTACAACCGGACTATTTGATCGGATATCAGAACAGAATGCGAGCTTCTTAACAGAAGCTTGTGCGATTATTCCTTAACTATGCAGGAATATAAAACCAAATGGGTTGAAACGGACAGGTTGAGATTTCCAGGTTTAGTGATGCTGATGGATTGGGGCAGTAAGCACTTAATTCTAGACACCTAAACCATACATATACATTGACAATAACAAATATCAGAACAGAACTACTATAACCTTCTTAATAATACTCCCAGGTTTTATTGTTTTCAGATAATAAAAGCCCTCACAATAGAATCCCAAAAACAAACCCCTTAATACTTAAAATAACTAGCTAAATCCTATAGAAACAAAGCTCACAGAAAAAGGCACGACCCTTGCAATAATTATAATATTTTTTTATGGCAGTGTCTAGGAGTATTTAGCCAAGAATATGCCAAAAAAACTGACATTAGTCCACAAATCCACTGAACCATATTTTGACGGTTTGTGCTTATAAATGACCTTATGATTGCTGACTGTAAAAGAACATTTCCATTCTTCATGGCTACTCATATAACATGTTGAAACACAGGTACAGAAACAAAAGACAAAATAAAATCCAATGCCAGAAGAATATTTCAGCCATCCAAAATCCTAATTAAGCACGTGGCAGTATCAAATCAAGCAAAAAAAAAATTCACGAATGTAAATTAAGCTTGAGGCAAAGTACAATTCGATGATTGAGAGGCCACCGAAGTAATTTCCACCATTAATTTGACTATTAACTAGAAACAAAGGAATAACATCGTGAATTCAAACAACAATTGTGGCAGGCTCCAAGAGAAACCTGAAACCCTAATATGACAGATGTGAGTGGAACTTAAGGCTTAGAAAGGAAAACAACGAATACCTGCCAGAGTAAAAGAGGATTGGTAGTCCTGGCGGCGGGAGAGTTGCTTACGTCGACTTCAGCCTGCAGAGGCGTAGAAGAAACCACCGCAGCTTGGGTTTTGGGAAAACGAACAACGTTGCGTTTGAGGTTTGGAGTCTCATCCTGAGGGTCGGATTGCGGAGGTGGAGGTGAAGGTTGAGGTGGTAACAGGTTTGGGAGAAAAGGAAACTGAAAATGGAATTTAGGTATCAAAGAGAAGAGATTTGGTGGGGATTGTTTGGGTGGGTGTTCTTCGGTATGTGTGCCCATTGTTGAAGGTACTGAGAAAACAATGCAAGGTAGAAGAAAACCCTAACGCGTATATATAGAGAGCGAATGAGGTTTGGATGGTTGAGAAAGTGTAGGAATTAGTTGCGTGTGATCCATTGGAAGAGTGTGGGTTTAGGTTGTTACAACGTCATTCCCACCATCACTTAATCACATCTCCACTCTTACTTAGTATGCTTAGACCCTTTGAATCTCTCTAACTAATTTATTCAATTTAAATTTAGTCATAATCATTTTAAAAACTATATACTTTTAATTCTTATAAAATTGCTAATTTTAGTTTTAGTCTAAATACTATTTTCTTATTTTTATTCTTATAAAATTGAGATATCAATTTCATTGGAATTAATACTTTAATTCCAATACATAATTGATTGGTTAATATTTTTATTGGGATATTAAGTATGTCTTACATAATTGATTGTTTAATATTTTAATATAATTAAAACTTATGATGTGATGTCTTGTATATCTTATTGTTCATGTTTTTTTAAAATGGTTTTTTTCATAACAATTGCTTATATTTTTTATAATCTTATATAATATTTATTTTTATGAATTGATATAGTAAAGTGATTTGTCTATTCAACACACTAGGTCAAACTAATGATGTTGGAGGTCAAGAGAAAACTAGAAAAATACACTAAACATGCATCAAAGCTTAAAAATATCTAAGTTGTGGACTCGAGTTAATGATATTCAAGGTGTGGAGTCAATGAAGAGATGTTCAATTTGCGAAGTCAAGTTTGAAATATACAAGGTGTGACAACAAGATAGAGATACTCTAATTGTGAAGTCAGATTAGAGATTTTTAAGGTGTAAGGATGAGTTAGGGATACTCTAGTCCAAACTAGCTTAGTAAGTAAACCCAAGCTAGAGACACTCTCGGCTTAGAGTTGAACTAAACATGTTTAACGTGTATAATGAAGTTATAAATGTTTTGAGGTTGAATTTGAGTTAAACATGTTCATTCTGTGGAGGAGGGCTAGAATGTTTTGGGCTTAGAGTTAAACATTTTAATAATCCTTATTTTACTACACAACTTTTCATTCTCTCTTTCAATTATTTGATTCATTCGATATCCATCAAGTTCACTCGTATTCCTAAGGCATTTTCTATCTTATCACAACCTCAATTACACTTTTTTTTCCTTTTTGTGATTTTCTTCAAATGATGTATTGCATTAAAAAAACGTAAATCCCAATTTTATTGAATTCATATTTATAGGATATGCATTTGATCGTTTCTACTTCTTTTAAATATTTTTATTTATTGTTTATTTTTTATCACATGAGAATATCTAAGTATCAATTTAGGTACTCAATTGTATAAGTCCTTATTTTATTAGATAATCTGAAAAATTTATCTTCTATTTTTTTTTTTTTTGTGATTCTTAAATTATATCATAGTTCATCCACAGGATTGTGGTTGTTCCCACAAGGATGTGAGAGACATGCTAGAAGAGAGAAGTCATCAGAAATATGTACCTACAAGGGTAGGAGGTTATCTAGTATAGAAAATCGCATGAGAACATGAGTGTGAGAGGCATGTTAGCATAAAAAAATTCCATAAAAGATTCACCCACAAAGTTATAATTGACGTACATGAGTGTGAGACACGCATTAGTAGAGAAGATTACATCATAAGTTCACCTATATTGGTTTGGTTGAGCCCATATGGGTGTGAAAGTTGCTTGAGTAGAGAAAATTACATCACATGTTCTCCTTCAAGATTGTGGTTGCATCCACATGGGTGTGAAAGGTGTGTTAATATAGAAAAAGGCATACAAGATTTACCTATAGAGGTGTAGTTACAACCACAAGAGTGTGGAAAATTGTTTGTTTAGAAATTATATAGAAGAGAGGGGGGTTGTTTGGTTCGTGTGATGCTATTTGATTCTTGTGCTCGAAAAAAGTTTTACCAATACCCTACAGTGGACACCAAATATTCTTAATGAAAATCAAAAGTTTTTTGGTCAAGTTTTCTAGTAAAGTGGAATCTTTGGTCTCTTTATGTATGGACAATGATGAGGAGTGATTGATCATATGGGTGTTCATAGGTTGGGTTGGATAGAATTTGGATAAATTCATTATTCAACCTACTAAAAAATGTGGGTTGGATTGAGTTAAAATACTGAAAAACTTTCTTTTTTTATTAAAAATTGTAATTTTCAAGCATCAACCTAATTAAGACAATCTTTACAAAAGTTAACTCAAGGTTTCAAGTCATAACAAATTTGTCCAAACTAATTCAAGGAGTGAAAATGAAAATATAATATAATTTGTCCATAATATAAGTATAAGAATGAGTCTCAAGTTGGCTCTTGGGCCAATCATATTAACCTCATCACATAATCCGTATAAGAGTGAGCTAGTTTGGGTTGGATTGAGTTTAACCCAATCAAAATGAAACCTTTGGATTGAGTCAAATTGGATTCTTGAGTAACTCGAGCCACTGAACACTGCTACGTCGTAACACCAAATAGAAATCTACCTGTAAATAATACTCTAAAGCTCTCAAGTAAGTGAGTGAGTAAAAGTATAATGAGAAAAAGAATAAACAATATTGAGAATGAGTTCTAGTGTTTCTCCCTATCATGGATAATGTCTATAAGTTTTTGGATCTTATCAATAAGATGAGATAATCTCCTAGATAAAAGGAATTGGTTATATATTATACATGTTAATACAAAATAGTTTAGAGATACTATTAAAGGTAACTGAATTTATTTGATATAATCTCTTATTTGATAGATACAAGATAGAATCCAGATATATTGCATATGGGTAGTTCCAAGTACCTTATTTAACATGACGCATAAAAGAAAGAATATCTAAATGTAATCTTCCTTTCAAACAATCTATTTATAGGATTTTCAATACTCAAGTGAATATTTACACAAGGAGGAGAATGAGTGTGTAAAAGTTAGAGTCTGCCTCGGTTTCATATATTTTACAGAATTACTTTTTATATGTAGGTGTTGTTGATTTTGGCCTAACTTCAAGTCCCACATCAGTGGGTTTATTCTTAGGGGGGGAGGTTGTGAGTTATAAAAGAACTCCTCCTCCTCCCATTTCAATGTACCAAAACATTCTCTCCTCCCTTTTAATAGAAGTAGTG
>Ga0209489_100883_pt1 | contig 59996 bp, 35 predicted proteins | sample SiratrowhiteBW_FD_187527 | JGI IMG/M metagenome (GOLD analysis project Ga0209489, IMG submission 187527) | Root nodule microbial communities of legume samples collected from California, USA - Siratro white BW (SPAdes) (version 2) | ecosystem: Host-associated > Plants > Roots > Nodule | place... | reverse complement strand
TATATATATATATATATATATATATATATATATATAAATATATATATATATATATATATATATGATAAAGCTAAAACTGCAAGATTATCAAAATGAGTAAATCCTATGTTAGGAAAATTCAGGGAGAAACACTTAGAAGATCAAATAAAAATGAGATAAGAGACAAACTCACACTAGGAAATGACACCACCTTCAACCCAAAACCTTAAGAAATTGGGTTTGTGGGTCTTCTTTCTTATATATTGCTCAACTTTCTCATTTCTACTCAATGTAGGATTAAACTCACACTTGGATACCTAACATCTTACAATACTCACTTCTCATTAAACATGATGTAAGCCTGATGTATCAGGTTAATAAAATAACAGAAAGAGGGAAGAAACTAACCAGAATAACCATGAAAACATCGACAGTGTCCCAATTCTCGATTACAAACCCCCTGGCCGCTGCAGTCATTTTTGCAGTTATTGCCACCTATTATCTGTTAATCAACAATATTATTACGGAGGCAAAAATTGCTTTTGATAAGAAGATATCAAGTCAATGCCAATAACAATAATACCTCTTCTGAAAAACTAACTGGCAGAAACATGAAGCCTCTAAATTAACAACTCGAAGAACACAAGAATATACACAAAAAAAAGACCGAAATAATAGAAAATGGCATCAGTTGTCACCTCAGTAATGTTGACCTCCTTAACAACAGAATCACAACCGGCAAGCCACCGGCCAATTTCAGCCTTCCATGGTGCACCCTGATAAACAACTGCTCCGTGCGAGTCAGCTGGAAACTGAAGCTTGAAATCAACTGCAGGCTGTTCTTGGTCACGGTTGCTCGGAAATTCAGCCGAAGCATTAGCTGGGATGCAAGAGTCTTGAGCTATCTTAAAGTAATTGAAAGTAGGTGTCAAAGGAAACAAAAACAAATGTACTACAGAAACCAATGCCACAACAGAAGCAATTGTCGCCGCAAGGGACCAAGAACACCTACATTTGTTCATGGAGAACAAATCTAACAAGTCCCTTCCCATTCTAACCACACCACAACACAACACTACAAAACAAACTCAAACCCTTCTGATTCACCAGGCTGCCTTGACATCATAACCTGAAATAGCATCAATAAAATCACTATTCATCACAATGATCAGCATCATACAAAGTTCAACTAGGCCCAATTGCCTAAAACTACCAAAGCCTGTTTTTCCTCGTTATTGAATGAAGAGAAGAAAGCAGTGGCACCAATTTACTACTACTATTGCAAAGCAAAAACCCATTTGGATTTTAAACACTAAAACTGAAGAATCACGAGTTCAATAAACAAAGGTAACCATCACATGACCCTACATTAGTATTCTGACATCTGCAAAGAGTTGACTCACCTTTCTCGGATCTGAATCTCCAAAACAGAGAACCTCATGCTGTGATTCAACGTTGGCAAGAACCAGTTTGCCCAATTCAACAACTGAATTATAAAGGTGCTTCCTTCAAAATGCCAGCTACCTCAAATCACCAAAGGGTCAACGAAAATGCCACAATTGATTTTTTTAGTTTTAATTTTCCTGCTTTTTTTTTCTTTTTTGTTCTCCGGCAACTTTCTCGACCCACGTTGTCAACACTTCAATTATGAACATGGGACCACTTCCTTCTTGGCTCGTTCCTCTTAATGCAACATTCTCAGTTAAGTTTTGGTTTCACATTTAAAGAGATTGGAATGGAATCTCGTGGTTTTTCTCATTCAGAAGCCGCCAAGGTTCTCTTCCTTTTATGGGAAAATGAATCAGGTCCCAACCCAACTGATTTTCACGTTAATACATGAAAAGCCCATTTTGCCCTTCAGCCATTGAAACTTCAGATGATCACAGAACAATGATTGTTGCCTTTATACTTTTCCAGTGATGAGAGAGTTCTACTATATGGGTAATATTGTCAATGGAAATAATTATTGAATTTGATTAATGGAAATAATTATTGAATTTGATTAAGGGAAATTATGAATAAATAGTTCGTTTAATTCCTACAATTATACATTATTGTCATGTTACTTTTTCAAATTAAGAAAAAATTAAATCATTTCTGGAGCATTGAATTTTATTTAAATCCTAAAATTAAAACTTAATTGTTGTTTTCATCATTCCTTACATTGGACTTTTTTATCTAAATAACATTTTTTTATTTTTTATTTTTCTTAATAATATTTTTATTTTTTATTTCTGTTAATAACACTCTTTATTCTTTAATTTCTAAAATAACACTCTTTTATTTTTATTTATTTTTTAATTAATATACAGCTAGAACATTAATTATAGTTATTAAACTTTTTTTACGTTTTATTTATTTTTTATGATTTTGTGATTATATTTTAATATAATAATTTACTGGTTGTATTTTTATATTAAAATTGATATTGAAAAAAATTATAATAAATTATAAAATTGTTATTTGAATTAAAATTTTTAGTTTTTATTTGTTAAAAATATATCTAAATAATTAATAGCAAAAATAAAATAAAATTGTTAAAGTATTTTTTTGTAAATAAATATTAATTAAATGGTTTAAAAAAATTAAATAAAATTTAATTTATTTATGAATTACTTTTAAATATTATGTTTATTAATTAAAATTTGTTAATTATTGAAATTACCCAATACACATTCAACATAAAAAGAAAAATAAATGACAATCATATATTTATTAAATAGTTTAGTTAATGGTATACAAAATACTTTGTGTGAAATGAAACATAAATTTTAGATTTATCAAAACTCAAATTTTATCTTTATTAAAAAAATCAATCACATCATTATCAAAAATTAAATTTTATGTTTATATAAAATCAAATGATATTTTTAATAAAATATCAAATTTTATCTCTATCAAAAATCAAATTCTATCTTTATCAAAAATCAAAATTTATTTATCAAAAATTAAATTTTATCTTTATTAAAATTTTATTTGATTTTTTCCATTAATTATTTAGATATTTTTTAACAAAATAAAAATACAAATTTTAATTCAAATAACAATTTTATAATTTGTTCTTCCAATATCAATTTTAATACAAAAATACAACCAGTAAATTATTATAGTAAAATACAATCACAAAAATCATAATAAAGAAATAAAAAGTAAAAGACAAAAAAAATATAATTATAACTAATGTACCTGTACATTAATTAAAAAATAAAAATATAAAAACAAAAACAAAAAAGTATTATTTAATGAAATAAAAAAATAAAGAGTGTTATTGAGAGAAATAAAAAAATAAAAAAAATGCTATTTAGGTAAAAAAAAAAATCACAATTATACATTATTGTCATGTTACTTTTTTTCAAATTAAGAAAAAAATTAAATAATTTCTGGAGCATTTGAGTTTTATTTAAATCCTAAAATTTAATCTTAATTGTTGTTTTCATCGCTGCTTATTTGATAATGTTGACATATTTAGAAATCAAAGTTAAAAAAAAAAAAAAAATTAAAAAAAAAAAAAAAACATAACTTGATTTTAGAAACTTAAAAAAAATATATCTAAATAAATAATGTAATAAAGAAATACAATTTTCAGAAACTAATGTAATAAAGAAATACAATTTTGTAGTTTGCTCAGTAAATAATTACTGTTAAGATATAAATGAAAATGTCCCTGTGTGCAGAAAAATGTTAAAAGGTTCCAATTATTTATAGAAATTAGTCTAAATGAAGATTTGGTTTTTAAAATTCAATGAAAATCTTTTCATTCAAGAGTTTTTGTAATATAAATTATATCATATATTATTTTGTTTATTACCCATAGTTATGCAAATACTGTTTTAAGGGTTAATTATGAATTCACTACTTATACAATTTTGTATGATGTTAATTTGAATTACTAATTGTTAAATTAGAAATATTTTAGTGGATTCAAAATTAAAATTAAAAAATGTCTCAGATCTTTTTAAGTTTAATATTACATTCAAATTAAATCTTATTGAACTGTATGTTAATTCTGTGAATTACTTCTCATTCAAAAGATAAATTGAACCATAGCACTTACATATGTATAATTATACATTTACTAGTGCATTTATTACTTAACTATTATTTAATCTATCATTAGATTCAAATTAAATCATATTAAACTGAATATTGTTTTTATTTTGAGTTCCGGTGACTTTTTCGTTCAAAAAAGTAAACTAAAACATTAACGTATACATTTATACCTAACACGTAGGACCCAACAAAAATTTATTTATATTATTTATGTACGTCCTTAATTAAAGTAATTGAAATTTCATTTTTCTTTTACTGTTCAGAAAGTAGTAAAGTCAAGTTAAGAAAGAATATCTCCTTATTCTATATTTCTCAAATCCTTAAATGCATTTAGACTTTATATTTGACGGAAAATAAATAAAAAGTTAAAATATATATTCTAAATGAGGATAAATATCCTAAAAATATTTAAAATAAGAATATTTACGAATGTTTGTTAAATACTAAAAATATTTAATGAAATATTATTTTTCGAAAAATATAGTTTTATAAAAAATGTCATCTTCACTTTTATCCCTTTCATCTTAAATTACTTTTTTCTTTTCACAACCAAACAAGTATTAAACTAGGAAGGTTGATTTTAATGAAAATATTATCAACATGAGAATTTATAGTTTCAATATAACCAAACCAAACCAACTCTTTGATAAAAAGAAATTGGACCAAGTGAGTTATTTCAAACCTTGTCAACTATAGTTATTTTCTAGAGGTAATTACCAAAAATACAAAAATAGTTGTATAAATATTGAAGTCTTTACGTAATGATAAAAATAATAATATAAACACATCACATCTATCCCTCAAACGTAATAATTTATTTGAACAAGAAGAAAAACAGTAGTAATCTGAGAAGCAATAATTGCTTGGCCTGTATGTGGCACACTAGTATTGCCAAAAGAAAAGGGCAAATACTTCCTCCACACGGTATTAAAAAGATAAACTTTACCTTCTACCTTTTAATAGAAAAAGGAGTGATTTAGGTTTCGGGCGGCTGAGCGTTAAAAAAGAAATAGATTTTACAAACTTAATAAAATAAAATAACTAAATAAACAATGTAATAAAGAAATACAATTTTCAAGAACTAATGTAATAAAGAAATACAATTTTGTATAGAAAAATGTTAAAAGGTTCGAGTTATTTAGAGAGATTGGTCCTGTTATTACGCAGCCTGAGGGCGGGAAATAAAATGTTAGTGGAGAGCCTAGAGGATGAGAATAAAGTTATAATTGGTCAATTATATAGATCTTATTAAAGTTTTGGTTTCTAGTGTATTACTTGAAGGCGATGGTGTTATTCAGTTGTTGGTATTTGGTTGCGAGGGTTTCAACTTTCTAAATAAGATCTGAGTCCTCCTAAAAAAATCTTTTTTTTTCTTTTCTTGCTTGCTATTTATATCAGCATGTATTATAATTGTTCCTCCAGTTGGAGAAGACGTGCAACATTTGTGTCAGGGCTGTATCATTCTTGTGCTATAAGGATATCTTATTTTTGTATGTCTTGTTAGGGAAATACGTATAGTCTCTGTTACTGAGATTGTTTTTTCATATATCCTGTCAGGGAAGACGTGTGATTTACTCATTCTTTAGGAAGGTTTGTGTCGTTTATTGAAACTTGTTCCTGTCTCAGTACACAATTGTGTAGACAATTGTTGGTTCCTAATGCAAAGAGGTAGGAAACTGGTTCGTGAGAGGTTGTCGGATACTGGCCAGCCCATGCATATTCACCTACCATCCTGAAGGCTAAGTAAATATTATATACTTCCCTAATTAAGTATTGGGGGTTATCAGTCACTCCTCCTAATAGTCGTATAGTATATGTCCAAACGAAGATTTAGTTTTTAAAATACTTCAAATGAAAAAATTTGTGATATAAATTCTATCATATAATATTCTTTTTTATTACCCATACTTATGAAAATATTGTTTTAAGGATTAATTGTGAATTCATTACTTAAGCAATTTTGTATGATATTAATTTGAATTACTAATTGCTAAATTAAAAATATTTTAATGGTCAAAATTAAAATTAGAAAATGTCTAAATTTTTTTAAGTTTAATTATTACATTTAACTTAAATCTTATTGAACTGTATGTTAATTCTATTGACTACCTTCCATTCAAAAATAAATTGAACCATAATATCGTGATGGCAATCGTGAAGGAGATAACCATCTGAAAAATAAATTTAAAAATTATTTTATAAAATAATAAATGAGTCGTTATTATAATTTATTATGAAAAATTATAGAAAAAAAAAATAAGACAACTATGCGGAGTTTGTTAAGTAGGTTAGTATCCTACAACATTTTGACGATATATTTGATAAATAAGTAAAATGAATACGATTTTAAAAAATATTATTTTTGTTTTAGAGTCTGATAAAAGTTTCACCTTACTCCTACATTTTATAAGAGATGAAAAATCAAAGTTATTTAACATAGTTTATTGGTTGATTGTTGATATATTTGATATTTTTTAATTTAGAAAATTTGATTTTCTTTTAATGTTTTTTTTAAATCTTATAATTTTATATTCTTTTCGAAATCTATTTTTATATATTTTTTAAGAAAAAATTGTAACATAGTTTAATACGTACGGTCATTTAAATAGGATCATTTTAGTATTTAATCAAAATTATATTTTTTTTAAAAATGCAAAAAATGTAAAAATTAAAATTCATATTTAAAAATAAATAAAAATAATAATGAAATAAGTGATAAGTTATATCTAATTTAAGATTGAATAATAAAAATAATTTTATACCAATTCATTAAAACTGTCAATTCATATTATACCAAACAAATCAAAATAATTGGACCAAGATTCAACCAATATTTCTCTACATTGTACAGAAATCAAAGTGATCAGGTCATATGCACTCAAGCCGAAGAAAGAATTAAAAATAAAATAAATAAATAAATAAATGGCATCATATGTATTTGGTAACAAAGAAAGAATGAAAAAAAATTGGCGTTTCAATATAACAAACTCTTCGATAAAAAGAAATTCGACCAAGTGAGTTGTTTCAAACCTTGTCAACTATAGTTATTTTCTAGAGTTAATTACCCAAAAAAACAAAAATAATTGTATGAATATTGAAGTCTTTACGTAATGATAAAATAATAATATAAAAACATCATATCTCTCTCAAAGGTAATAATTTATTTGAAGATAAGAACAAAAACAGTAGTTAGTAATCTGAGAAGCAATAATTGCTTGGCCTGCATGTGACACAGTAGTATTGCCAAAAGAAAATAAAACTTCACAAAAAGTATAGAACAGTAATATTGGGAAAAGTAGTCCAAAGTAATAAATATAAAATAATGAAACAAACACTATTTTTTACACTATGATCATATTAAGATTAGAATATGTTATTATATAAATCAAATTATTTGGTATAACTTCTACTAAATATGTTGTTAAATCTTTTAGGATTGAGTTATATTTTTTACTATTGATGATTAAATTAAAAGTATTTTTCACAGTCAATATACAAACAAATTATATTAAGTTTAATTGTTTGATTTTTTATACATAAATAAAAAAGTAACATACTATATATTTTTAAACGTATATTAAAATATGAATCATTTAACTGTCATCCAAATTTAATAAATTCAACATAAGTACTTATAATAATATAATTTATAATTTAATAATTAAATAAAAAATCATTTTGTTTTATAAATATGTCAATGATATAATATTTAATAAAATTTACACGGGTATAACTTAATTTATCTTTTTTATATACCATCTAATTTTTTTATCATTAAATCAACTATAGTGAGAAAAATAAACATATTCATAAATTTAGTTTAATATATAAATAATGGTTTATGTATTATAATGTTAATTTTTAATTAACTTTTTACATCTATAATTTCGTACTTTTTATACTACATATCTTAAAATTTTGTCAATCAAGTTTAAAATAAATAACAAAAACATAATTAAACAAGTGTTGTTTTCTATCATGTTGATTAATATAATATTAAAATTTCACTTTTTTAAAATAATGAAAAAAATAAATTAAACAATTAAAATATAAAATTTTAGAAGTTAATAATTAAAATTATATGTAAATAACACTATATATAAACTATTAAAAAATTACTAATATTTATAAAATATTATCAAAAGGGTTTGTCTTATATAGTGAGGGTCATTCTGAATTTTCACTGTTATGTTCGGAATGATTCAATGATGTAATGGGTAACAGATTTTGTAATTTAATCTATAATTATTTTTTCTATAAAAAAATAAGGTTATTTTTTTCTTAATTTAAATACGTAATACAATTATATTTAATAAGTAAAAAAACTTTACTAACTTAAAAATGAACAGATACTATATTTAACATCTAACTGTATTTTAATAAGACTTATCTTTTAGGAACTGAAATAAAATCTTGTACAGTGTAACCATTGCAATTAAATATAAGTTGTTAACATTAAATTAAACAAATCGAATTGCATGCATAATGACAGCAATAAAATGTTATCTCAATTATTCAACTCTTCCATAATATTATTATTGTTATTATAATTATATAGGTTTGGGCATTTGGTGGACCCATTCAATTATGCAGAGGCTGCACCCCTTTACTTATATTCCAAAAAATATTTTTTTAAAACATTTATGCATAAGGGGAAAAGATGACAAGGTCCTTTTATTCCGATTTCAATATTCAAATGTAGATTCCCTTTACAAAAACATATAGTAATGCAGATTTCTTCTTTCTTGTTGAAGGAATGTTGCAGACTTCAAAAGCCAAAAAAAAGGGTCATGTATATTTTCACTGTAATTAAAAACATGTATGAACATTGATTACTACAATTCAAACTGCTCGTTGTATATGCTTAAATGTATATATGCTAAACAATTATATCATATATTTCTTATTTCTTTCCATTAAACTACAGATATAAGTAATGAACTTAGAGAAAGAAATTAAAAATTTAAAAAATACAAAAAATAAATTCAAACTAATTTTTAAAATTATGATATATAAAATAAAAGTGTAATATATATAGTTAAAAATCTGTTTTCTTGTTATTGTTAATATTATTATATGATAGAATTGCATTGTAACTTTTATTTATCAAAAAGTTTATATAAAAATATTAAATTTGTACAACAAAACAAAGACTAAAGTTCAAAAACACTCTTATTTTGATTAAGTAACTTTTATAATAAAATATAAATCATAAATATGTTTCATGTCACAAGAGACAAATTTTCTAAAAGAATTCTAAAATAATAGATTTTATAAGACTGATTTTGTATTCTTTGCTTCGTCTAATAACTAATATCTTGCATTTTTTGTTTTGTTTGGTCAACTGAGAAGTAAAGTCTTGATAAACTTTGATATAAATGAATATATCGAACCATTTTTTCAAAAAAGACGAATAAACTCTACAACATACTTTTGGTAAATAATAGATTAGGCTTAACTCTTAATTTTATAAGGCAAACCATGACTGTTTATGTAAAATTTGCCCCAATATTCCCTATTTTAATATATAATTAGATAATTTAAAATCAAATATGTTTATATTAATTTTAGGCCCAACTATATTTTTTATTTTTGTTTTTAGTACTCAATAAAATAATTTTCCAAATTGAATATATAATAAAGTTTTGGTACAAGACTATGTAAAAGAACATTTATTTGTGTTGTGTTTCTAATATTATACTATCTTTTTCAACTAATTCTCAAATATTTTTAACTTTTTTCTCTCAATTTGTTTTCCTTTTATCATATCACTGTTATGATTTTATAATGCATTATATTTGAAGGAACTTAATGCATAAAATTTATTTAACATCTATATTATTTGAAAAATGTTTTAATTATGATATAAATGTTAGAGCTTGACAAAATTAAGAGATGTTAGAAAAGGAAAACTCCATATAAATACAGAGTAAATGATGTAAGCAGGAAGCAAATTAAGGAGGAAGCAAACTAAGGAGAAAGCTATGGGATGGGATTTTGAATAGCTTTCAAAGCAAAATAAAAAATAAGTAGAAAAATATAAGTAAAAATTGATTAAGTCAGTAAAAAAGAGAAGAAAATGTTACATTTAATCCAATAATTAATAATTAAAGAATAAAAGAAAGAAAATTCACTATTTGATAAAACTTCTCAAGATAGTAATTAAAATGATAAAACCCCTCAAGATAATAATTAAAATAAAAGTAGAGAATTTTGAAACTCTTACAAACTCATGAAAGATAATTTCATTCAATATTTAAGGTTATATTTATAAATGGAAGAGACTCTTTTATATAAGATAAATACATTTAATAAGTGATAAAAATAATAAAATTAAGTTAACTATATTAATGAAAAATCAACTCTATTAAACATGATTAACACAACTTAACTTATTGAAATTGAATAGTTCCTTGAAATTAGAAAACCTAGTAATTACAATTACATGTAAAAAACAATAATGATTTGAAGAAAAATCACATCAATAACATCTAATTTTTTTAATAAAGATAAATTCCTTATTTAAAAATCAAGTAGAAAAGTCATACTATATATTTTGAAAATGATATATGATATTTAAATTTTTTAAAAAATACTTTTAAAAGAATACATGAAATTCAGTCAAACCTTATATAAAATTTAAATCATGAATTTCTAAAATCTCAAATCTCCTCTTCTAAAACTTAAATTCATTCTTTTATAAATCTTAAATGTTAATGGAATCTTCAGTATTTATGAAAATTTCTAAGAAATTTCATTCCTTATTTCATTTTGACATGTTTCTTCTTTTATTTATTATTATTATTATTTTCTCCTTATTTATTAGTTTCTGCACTTACGTCAAGTTAACTCACAGACGAATCAAATAATAATATTTAATTTATCAGGTACCCAACTTAAAAAAATATTAAATACTATTTATTTAAAAATCAACCATATTTGTATAAAAATTTGAATGTAAAGTCTATCATGACCTTCCCAATTTTATCCTATTTCCACAATTAAATTTTTTAATTAAATACAACAAATTCCTTAAATTTTAATTTCGCATAACTTTGTGAGCTAATAATAATAATAATATTATTAATATGCACCAATCGTGCATCTTATATTTAATCACTGTCGTCCTCAAGTCTGGATTGTGAATGGATATATAAAACAATTCACCATTGCGTGACTCTAATTCTTTGTTAGCTTCAATACTGAAACTTGATAGCGAGACCAGTTTGTGAAATGCCATTATTTTTATTTTTTTTAGATGTCTCGCGATTCTTTTATTCCACTATTATATAACTTTTTAATTTCGTTTTATCATTTTAAATAATCTCAATTTAATCCAATATAGCCAATATAATATTTTTTATTCTATTATCATAGTTACACATCTCGTTAATTATGTCACATATGTCATTAATAAGTAAACTTTAACTAATATATATCTTTATTTCTATCACGAACATGACGAAAGTGACTGTATTAACTGGTTTAAAAAATTAAATAATCAAATCGAGCAAAATCATCCTAATAATAAAAATACATTAAATCTATAATTTAATATTTGGTTTATATCATTGTATCTGCATAATTCAATTATTAAAAGAAGTAGTTTAATTTGGAATTAAATTAAAATAAAATAAAGTAACTAATAGAGAGCACGTTATCAGAAGCAGACACACCGAGGTAGCCATAGCAAGCATCAGCCTAAACAAGATCGACAACAGTGCAAGAAACATCATCAATATCATCGACAAATCCCAAGTTTCGGAAATCCGTTGGCTATGACTGCAGCTGTTGTCGTCCCACTGGGACTCCTCTTCTTCTCCTCTGGCCTCATCGTTAACCTCATTCAGGTCACACCTCATTTTTTTCTTTCTTTCTAAATAAATCAAAATCCCTATTCTCTCACCACCAACCGATCCCCTTCACACTCTTTTTATCTTTCTTTTATCGTTTTTGCATTTACGGTTTTTATTGTTCAAGCTTTCGATTCGCCCGTTCTTGTTGGAACCCTCTCCGTTTTGTTCAACTCGAGAGACAGTTTTCTTCACTCACTATTTGTTGTTTGTCGATTAATTGATGGTAATTGGTACTGCGGGGTGTTGAAAAGTGGTGGTGTGATGCTCTCAGGCACTATGCTACGTGTTTGTGCGGCCGGTGTCGAAGAATTTGTACCGGCGGATGAACCGGGTGGTGGCGGAACTGCTGTGGTTGGAGCTCGTGTGGATTATTGATTGGTGGGCTGGTGTTAAGGTTTAGTTTCTCTTTTCTTTGTTAATGTTGTTGATTTGATTTATGGTTCACTAGTGCAAAGTGTTGTTTTGTGCTTTACTTGCTTGCTCTGCTGGATGGTGTGGCTTTGGAGTACTACTAATGAGTTTAATAGGCATGCAATGGCGGTGTAAAAGTTTTTAGACTGTTAATTAATCAAGATTATCTTTTGTATGACTTTTAAAGGAGCTACTATAAGTGATGGTTTGTGATTGGGTATGTATTATTTATTTTTACTGAATTATTTCTGGCCTGTTCTTGGCTAGGTATTTGAATTTTTTAATCTTGGGTATTTATAGGCGGATGTACAAGTAGACCCTAAGGTTCGTTTGAGTGAAGGTTGTTTAATTGGGGAATGAACCTGGTCATGATGTTTGGGATACTAAGTGAAGTAAATGTGAAAGTTGAGGCTTGGCTTGTATGATATGGACTTTCAACCGAAATGAAGCTGTTCTAGCTCGTGTTTATTTTCTAATTGGGGAATTTAATGGAGCAGACAGAACATAACTGCTACTTTTCCATGATTGCTGCTGTGGCAGTGGCTAGGATTAGAGATTGTGAATTTTTTGGGTTAAAGTTACTTGTTCTGCTCATGCGCTTTTGAAATGATTGCAATACAATGTTTAGTTCTTTAGTGATTAGCAGTTTTGCACAGACACTGTGTGATATTTTTTTCAGTTAAGCGATTTTGGATCTTGCACAGTGCTAGTAGGGTCCGTATGGTGGGAAATTAGATTGAGGATTACAGTTATTTTTTATCATTCTTATTTTTGTGCTTGCTTTTCTCCTTTTGTGATAGATTTTGTTTTTCCCTTAGCAACTAAGCTATGAGAAAAGTAAAGAATTAGGATGACTAGATATTACTGCTTGCCGGCATGTTCTACCAACCAATCTGGCTCATTTATCCATTATTTTCTTTCTCTTCTTGATAGACCTCTTTTCATTTAAACTAAAAGATTCAGAGATTTGTGATTTCAAAATGGAATCTAATCACGTGAAATTAAAGATCTATCTGACTGCTTAGATTTCCTTGGTTTAAGTAGTCTTAATTGAAGACAATAATCCTTTTCTCCAGTTGTGTGACTCAAGGTCAATTTTGAAAAGATAGGTCATTTGGACTATTCCTTGAAGAGCTCCTTTTGTACCACTTCCTTTAACAGATACTAATGGTTTAGGTGGTTGGTTGGTTGGTTGTTAGACATGACTTTAGAAATTATAGGAAAAATTCAATCCTTTTGATTCTCTTCTCTTTCGTTGTTTAATGTTTTTGATCACCCTGTCTTGTGTTCTAATCTTATTATTTGTGCTAACTACTTTGAAGCATATTACAATTGTGTAAAATTGATTTTTCATCTAAGAAGAAAAAGTAGTAATTTAAAAGACATCATATATGAATTTTACTTAATTGTTCTTATTGTTGCATTTGGAATAACCAAACCTTCATTTGGAACTTTATGTCTTCAGGTCCAAGTATTCACAGATAGTGAAACTTTTCATTCAATGGGTAAGTCTCTTGTACTGCATTTGGTGCTCTAGGCTTTCCTACTTCTCCCTTCTTCATTCTGTTTCTTGTGTTGTGCTTGTGTTTTGGAAAGGAAAAGGGAGTATATATGGTCTCTGCATTTTTCTTAATCTAAATCCCTTGAATTCTGATTCTGTCAAGAATTTTCCAGGTAAAGAGCATGCTCTTGTCATATCCAATCACAGAAGTGACATTGATTGGCTTGTTGGATGGGTTTTAGCTCAGGTGATTGTTGTATTTACTATGACCTCTTTCTCATATTCAACACAAGAAAATTAATACTAGAATTTATAATGTATTAGAATCAGTTATGTATTTCGTTTGTCATTCTGAAATGTTTAATAGTATCTTACTAGGACAAAAGTACTCATAGTTGGGGCCTACTTATAGGTCTATTTCATCATAAATGTGATATTATTAGATATGAACTGTGTTTTCTGACTCATCTGTGTTTTTCTTCAACTACTGACTGATTATTGAACATTATTATTCTTCAGCGTTCAGGTTGCCTTGGCAGCACTCTTGCTGTGATGAAGAAATCCTCTAAGTTTCTACCGGTATGTTATGTTAGAGCTTGTTGAATGGTACTTGCTTTCCTATCCTTGTGTTTTAATGGTTTGATTAGGGGCGATAGAAATCATATGATTTGAAATTGGAATGAATTATGAAATGGGGGCATTTATTGTACGTATATATTTGATAATAATGGGATGTTCTGTTTTCTGGTTTGGTTTATCACATGATCTATGTCTGCTTAAGGGCGTGGTTGGACATGGAAGCATTTGAACCTATTTGAACTTTTTGTGGCTTCATTGATTATATCATCATTTATGTCAATGTTGATCTATCAGCTAAGTTCAAATGGGCAGGTTATTGGTTGGTCAATGTGGTTTTCTGAATATCTTTTCCTGGAAAGAAGTTGGGCCAAGGATGAAAGCACACTAAAGGTATGGGATACTCAAAAATAATTATTATTTGCACATGTTATTGTTATAATTATAGAAGTAAGGAACAAATCTTATATAATCAATAATATTTAGATTATTTAAGTACTATTAAGAACATTTTTATTTATTTTTGTATCATATCTTTATTATTAAAGGATATAAAATCTCTATATATTATATTAATTCCTTTCTCTTAATACAAATAAAGCATAGTTGTCTCAAAAACACACGGTTTCAGTTCAATGTCTGTTTTTTCCTCGATAGTTTAACTGTTATATTAATGTCTACTCATTCATTCACCTAGATGTAAAATTACTGTAAATTTTCTGTCTAACCTTTGTGCAGTCTACATCCTCTCTCTCTCTTGGTATGTTAACTGTTTCACTATTGTGAATCTTATTTGAGTCTTGCAATATTGTTTTTGCAGTCAGGCCTACAGCAACTGAGGGATTTCCCTCTTCCGTTTTGGTTGGCTCTATTTGTAGAAGGAACTCGCTTTACACAGGCCAAACTATTAGCTGCTCAGGAGTATGCAGCCTCAGCTGGATTGCCTATTCCTAGAAATGTTTTGATTCCAAGAACTAAGGTTGAATATATATATATATTCCCTGATTTTTTTTTTTTTTGTTTTTCCTTTTTCATTGCCTTTTTTCTTTCCAATGTTTGGAAGGTCTGCATGATTCTTGTCTAGTTAATTATCAGGCTCAACTAATCCATGCTAGCATATTCTCGGAGGGATTTTCTGTGAAATCATATCACTGTTCTACTGCTTATAATTTGTTGTTATCACTCTACCTGTCAGGGGTGGCTAAAGGGGTTGTCTCAATTTTGAGTTTTAAAATGGAGGACTAGTTTTCTTTTTAAAGATTCAGAATGGTGATCCTTTGGATAATACTTCTGTGAATTATATGCTAGGTTATTATGGGAAATTGGTCAGTGATTTATCTAATGTTTTGACGATTATGAAAATCGAGTTTCATGTGTAAGATGAGTTATTTAGATTCGTGTGAATGTATAACCCTCTTATTTTGTTTGAGAACATGCAATCTTGCCAATGTCACACTACCTTGCTGTGGAGATGGTTGTGTTTTTGTTTTTTTTATTTTTTTTTATTTTGGTGTTTTGTCTTTCTGATTTTGTGTTCTCTCATGTATTGGGTTTTTCTCTTTGGGAAGATATCACATCCTCCTCGTAGCTGTACTTTCACTCTTTAAATCTTCAAATTACTTGTTGTAAAAAGTGTTGAAATGGTTTTAAGCTACCTGTTACAGTAAGTTCACATGATTTTAATGTGATTTCAAAGTAGATATTGACTCTTCATCATTTCATTTCATTTTACTTTCATGATTTGGCTTCTTTGTTCTTCTAAATTTATTTGACACATTCAGTGTCACATATATGACCTAATAGTGCTAAGCATTATATCAGGTTTTATTGTTCTTTTCTGTTTCTCAAATACTTACTAAGCTATGTTGCTTTCAGGGTTTTGTTTCAGCAGTAAGCCATATGCGCTCATTTGTTCCTGCCATTTATGATGTAACAGTGGCAATTCCCAAGAGTTCACCTGCTCCTACAATGCTAAGACTCTTCAGAGGGAAATCTTCAGTGGTGAGCCTATCAAAGTAGAACTTTAGAAATAAAAAAATAAAAGCAGAAGCTATCAAACATGAGACTTTCATCAAGTTTCTTTTAATTTCATTGTCTTCACTATTTTCCTACAAGTTATTAACGTGCAGGGTATTTTAACTGCAAAAATTAATTTAATGTGAGTATAAATAAGAATTAGGTCAGGAGGCAGAAAAAGGAGTGCATTTCCTGCTCAATGTGTGTCTTGATTTGTGAATGCCTCTCTGATAAATCTGTATGCTTTGGTAATATGGAAGCCATGAAAAAGGCACATTAAGATTAGGAGTCCAATGCATGTGGATAGAATTTATTTGTTTTTTTTCTTCCCCAAATTGTATGCTATCTTCAGAACATATTTTTCGTACCGTGTGTGGAATAATATTTCATTTTTTCTTCTTTGGTTTGATGGTGTTGAAGCCCAACAGAGACTGTAGTAAGAAAAGTGAATCAAATAGAAGATAGTCTGATTAAAAGGACTGAAAGAAGACTAAAGAGAACTTTAGAAGAAACTACTAAATTGACTATCTCCCTTCGTATGATAAGACTTGGTTGTTGTTTAACCACTATTGTAGGACACCTGATAATCTTATTTAACAAAACTTTATCCTGGAGATTTGGAGTAGGCTTGTTTGTGTTTATGGAAAACATGCTATTGCTGCGGAATTTGGAGGCAATATTTCGTTGTTTGTTAGAGAAAAAAGAGTTTTGACTTGGCAATTCGGTACTTACGTTATTACTTTCAAGAATAGCAGAGCTTTAAGGATTCATAGTTTTCTATGTAGCATTTGGTGCGTATGTTTTTAGCTTTTACTTTGAAGAATAACGAAGCTTGTAAGGATTCAGAGTTTTCTTTGTAGCTACCTGACCGAATGATATACACTACTTCACTATGCTGTTTTTCTTAGTTTGCTTCTGTTCATCAAGAGGATTTCTTATCTTTCCTTCCTAATCTTATATATATTTTTTATGTAGAATGTATAGTTTAATTAAAAATGTACTCACTTTACCACCTTAGGTGCATGTGCATATTAAGCGACATTTGATGAAGGATTTACCAGAAGAAAATGAAGCTGTTGCTCAATGGTGTCGAGATATATTCGTGGCTAAGGTGTGTTAATTGAAATTTTAGCTGTTAATTGAAGCATGTAGGCCACTCTGTTGTAGTTGTCCAAGTCTTTTTTGTTGATAACTGTGTAAACAATGTTACTATGTATTAGTTCCCACTCTCTATTTGCAAGAATGTTTTGATATATCTTGTAGCTTCTAATTTTTGTTTTACACTTCTTGCACTTTTTTCGCTCCCTATTCCTCTGGGACACCAGGATGCATTGATCGACAAACATATAGCTGAGGACACATTTAGTGATCAAGAGCTGCAGGATACCGGTAGACCCATAAAGTCTCTTGTGGTGAGATACTTCATCTCATTATGTCTAACCTTGTATATTCCTTATTTATCAGCTTTGTTGTATTGCATAAATTGTACTCTTTCTGTCCTTTTTATAAGACCCAAATTGGAGTCTAGGTTGGTCTTTTTATATAATTCAATCTAGAATGTCTCCTGCCTTAATATATATATATATTTTTTTTTTCAAAAAATACCCTCAACTACTAGTTTTTTTTCTGAGTTCTATATATTATAAGTGGAATGCATAGTTCTTTGTAGTCTCTATCTCTCTCATGTATAAAAAGTATTTTGGAAACTTGAACATTCACATGTATCACCAATAAGAATTAAAACAACAAATACTTTAATGATGAAGATTTAGAAGAATTAAAACTAAAAAATATTTAAAAAGCGATAAAAGTAGATTTTATTAACATTAAGGATAATTTTAGAAAAATATATAAATTAAATTTAATACTACTAGCTACATTTACTAATATCTTGTAGAAAAGAGCTTGGGGGGTATTATTTTTTCCTGATAAACTATCTTATTGTGGGAACAGGTTGTCATATCTTGGGCTTGTGTGGTTGTAACGGGGGCCCTCAAGTTCCTCCAATGGTCTTCACTACTATCTTCCTGGAAGGGTGTTGCTTTTTCAGCAATTGGTTTGGGAGTTGTGACTCTACTCATGCACGTCTTGATTCAGTTCTCACAAGCTGAGCGTTCAACCCCTTCCAAGGTTGCCCCAGCAAAGTCCAGGAATAGGGAAGAGCTAGAGGCTACTAGTTCACACAAGTTACCTCAATATTCTATACATAGATAGGGAATTCTTCAGAGGTCACATCTTGAACTTGAAAATTGCACTTCTGTGGTTTATCAAAAAAATTGCATTAACGTGTCTTTAGGGACTCATTATTTGTTTGTTTTGGAATTCCACCTCCTATGTGTTCAGTACTACGCATATACTACTCATTATTTTTCAGATTAATTAGGATGAATTTGTATAGACAAATATAGGAATGGCCTACAAAATTCTACCTAACATCGCACTTTTTTGGGCACTTGTACACTTTCTGCTATTGGACTATTATTTTGTGGTTATTTCTTGCCGTTTTTCAAATTTCTAAATGTCTTTGAACTGTTGTCTGCCTTTTCATTTTGTTCATCACAGTAAAATAGTTGTGAATGGACTTTTCCTATTTAGAAAGAAAAGCATGGAAATCAATAAAAGTGAGAAGCATATAAAATAATATCATTTTTGCGAATAAAGCATGGTCCAACTTCTTTTCATTACTTTATCAATACATTTATAGTCTTCATTATTCCTAGGAAATATTTGTGGAGAATCCGGGTGGTATGGTTTCAGATTTAAATTTTGTGAATAGGAGTGATGGGAGAAGAGGTTCTAGTATGGATTGTTAGTCAGGTTTATGCCACAGAAGAAATTTTATAACTTGAATGATTCACATGGCTTCATCATTGCTTTTTGAAAATTTGATTTTAAATGAATTGGGTCCCTCTTCAAACTTTTTATTTACTTCATCAAGAGGATTCTTCAGTTTTCTTAAACAATCTCAGATGCTTTTACTTTTAACTTTTGTTGATGTACTTTTTATAAACTCAAGTTTAATAAACAATTTACAAATATTTGTTTCACTGGTTGTCTGCTTTGCATTGTTTGCTTTTCTGCGAAAAGGGATTGTAGTAGTAATAGGTTCACACTGGATACAGCATAATTAATTATTAAACTTGTAATGACAAAGTGTGAATGAGAATGATAGTTTAAATTATAATTTGACAAATATAAGAATTTATATTGTTTAGATGTGTTTATAAAAATATTATTCATAAGATCTTGAGTTAAAAGCATAACAGATGAGGTTTGAATTCTCACCTCAAGCGGTAAAGGTATAGGTTAAATTACATATTTTATTCTCAATTATAACGTTTTACAAATTTTATAATCGAAGTTGATTTGTTATAATTTTAAATTTCGGTACATTTTGTACAATTGTCAATTAGTTAATTTATTTTAGTCTATAAGATGGGGGTATATATTTTGGATCACATAATCATTTTTTTATTTCTAAATCCAAAAATATAATTTAGATTATATTATCTAAAAATATATTTACGATTGTATAATTCAAAATGGATAATGTCAGAATATATCATAGACTATATAATTCAAAATTTGCTTATAAAGTCTGTAATACAAAAATGAGTTTTAGATTACACCATTTAAAATATATTTTTAAATGGTGTGAGATATATTTTTAGATAGTATGAGGTTTGAGCAACCTAAGATTCATAATATGATAAACTATTAATTTTTTCTTATTATTCTAGGAGTATTGGTTGTTTGTAACATGAATTAGTTTCATAATAATTTTTTACATTTTTCATAAATAATCACTCATTGATTTATTGCTTTATCTATATAATATTAAATTTAACAATTTTTTTTTTATGCATTAGGGTATCAACCTTTTGTCATTATTGATAGATTTCATTAGAAAGTTTGAAATATGGGCACAATTTATTTGTTTGATACATTATTTTGAGGTAAGAAATATTTTCCTATCTTATGATCCAAATTTTGGAAATATGGTCATGATTTTCATACAAACTTAAAATGATTTACTAATTACAGAGTAGTCAATGGAAATCATAGACATTCCTCGTGGTAAATCATGGTAGAATCTGAAAATCATATATAACATTCAATAATACATGATCCTTGAATAATATATCAACAGGTGCTGTCGATTTAAGAATGAAATCAATATTTAAATTTACATAATAAAAGTTTAATATATTATGAATTGTTCAATTCATAGATTAGTACATGTTTTACTGGATAAGATTTTCAAACTTTTAAATATCTATTTATTAAGTTACTAATCACTATCACATGATCTAATATTCTCCTTGCATTTAAGAGGAAAATTGTACTTACTTATTCACTTTTTGTACACAAGTTTAAATATTAAAAACCCTACACTTCTAATAGCAATCATTTCAAATCATGATGCATTCCTTTAAAGACATTTAATTATTATAAATTTAAATACAGGTACTCTAATTTTTTAATTGTTTTTTTTTGTCAAATCTAAGTGGTATTGTTTTTATCACACTTAATTTTTTTATGTTAGAATATTTCTGAATTTTTTTTTTGAAAAGGATAAAAGATTATTATTTTTTTAGATTGCTGTGGGTCGACAGTTATGTACAAACGAGGAATTGTCTGAAGTTTGTCACAATTTTAATCTTATTCACAACTTTTTTTACACTATTTAATTTTGAATAATCTCTATATTGTTTTTTTATAAATAATCTAGTGTTTCTTTTCGAAAGTTAAGAATAATTTAGTAAAATCCATCATATTTATAATTTTGTAATTATGTAGTACTTCTTGAAAGAAATCCATTGTTTATCAATTTATATTTAGAATCAAAGTAATTTATCAGTGTTTATATTTTAAGTATTATATTATATTCTAAAAAACTCGGAAACTTGGTTTCCTGTTATTTTTTAAAGATAAATTAAAAGTGAGAAAATTATTTTTCAAACTTTATATTCCTATAAAACTAAAAATATTCCTTTTATCAGAGACTCTTTAAATGTAAAATAAAGAATTATGTTATTTAAAAATATTTTCTTATACTTATTTAAAAATATGCATCAGATTGAATAAGATTATTATTGGGGTGAATATAGTAAAATCCCTGATTCCTAAAACCTCTCAAACTTAAACCTATTTTCTTCTTCTAACACCCAACCTTTCTTCTTCTTCTTCTTCTTCTTTGTGTATCTCTCTCCGATAAACCCTTGACGGCGTTTGGACCTGCTTTGACGGCGCCACCATGGTTCTCTTAACCGAGGTAACGATTCTCTCTCAATGTTAACGTGATTCTGGCTGACAGTGTAACTCTCTTCTTCTTCCGTTAAATCTCTCCGACGCCGTGACCTTGCAGGGCGCGACGAATTCCGTTAAGGCGGTGGCGTTCAGTTTTCTAACGAGCGACGAGTTACTGCGGAGCAGTCGCGTGAAGATAACGAATCCGATTTTGCTCAATGCTTTGCTTCAACCTGTGCCTGGTGGACTATACGACCCAGCTATGGGTCCGCTGGATGACAAGTCTCTGTATGTTCATATTTCATTGATTTTCACTCTTTTGATCACAAATATTATTTGTTATCTATTCAGACCTTGTTTGTATAAGCTTTTTCATGAATACTTATAGGACCCAAGAATAAGAATGTAGAATAAAATAAATATTTGTAATTAGTTAAAATGTACTTATATAGATTGTAGAAGTTTTCTCATCTAATTTAACAACAATTGAGACGCGGTGGTTGATTTTAATTTCTAAGAGAAGCTTAGTTTATTGTTCTTTTTGGAGAAGTTTATTTAGATAGGGTCTTACTCAAGTTTTTGTGTCTTAAAGATTTTTTTTATGTTACTGTTTTGAGAAATCTTGAGTTTATCACTGTTATGCTAGAGGTACTTGAAATATGTTATTGGGTATTAACTACTTAAATTTAGTTTGGATAAACTAATCAGTAGGTACTCATAAGAGAACAAAATGAATTGAATTAGGATGCAAAATGGATTAAACTTGTTCTTTAAGTTAAAAACAAATTATGCAGCTTGACATTTTCAGAAGCTCTTTCACTTTTCTGCTTAAGCACCTATGAAATTGTAAGGAATTTTTTGGAAGTTAGCAATGAAATACTTGTCTCAATTAAAAAATTTCTCATAGACTGGACTCTAATCCAAACAGACATGGCTTTGTCTGGTTTTAGTGAGGTGTTTGATTGAGCTTTTATGTCTTATTGGTCTCTGGTTCTAGAATTTTGTTTTTCACTTGGTTGGGTGGAGATAAGTTGTATGGAGTAGTAATTGATCATTCTCGGATAATCGAAGATCTCGGATAATCGAAGATCTCGGATAATCGAAGATGTTTATTTCAAGTTGTACTTATGTTTCATGACTTGAATGAGACATGGCTCTTTGTTTGATGCAGTTGTAAGTCATGTGGTCAAGCTTCTAAAAATTGCCCCGGTCATTTTGGTCATATTGAACTTGTTTCTCCTGTCTACAACCCTTTGATGTTCAATATTCTTAGCAGTATTCTGCAGAGAACTTGTTTCTCTTGCCATCATTTTCAGGCTAGCAGAAATGAGGTAAATTTTATGTTGATTTGTAGTTTATGTGTTTGTTCTTATATTTGTGCTTTTTTATAAGATATTTATATATTTCTTGGCTATTGTTTGTTTGGTCTTATGTTGATGTAAGGTGGATATGCGTACTTCTCAATTGGAGCTCATAATGAAAGGGGATATTATCAGGGCCAAAAGTTTGGATTCTATTATTTCAGATGAATCCGTACACTCAAGTGATGGTGATGAGAGCCAGTATGTTGAGCAACTGGGAGAAAATTGGACCTCCCTTCAATTTAGTGAGGCAATGTCTGTTCTAAGGAAATTTCTGATGCGAAAATATAAGAAGTGTCAAAATTGCGGAGTTGTAAATCCTCGAATTAGTAAACCAACCTTTGGATGGTTTCATATGGTAAATTCATCTTTTCTTGTTACTTCGTTTATTTTCAGAAATTAAATTATTGTAGAATTTAATCATTGTAATAATAAAAAAATTAAATCAGTGTAGTAATACAAAATAATTTTTTGTCAGTCCTATCTCCAAATTATTTTACATCTTTACCCTACAATTTCTTTAGATGAAATAATACTTTTATGATATTTTTTTTAATATTACATATTACATATTGCATTTTACATAGATTTTCTTTTATACATTTATTATGTAGTGTGGGTGGTTTGGATTGGTTGTGACTCTAACCTTACTGGACATGTATTATGTATGCTCTGTACTTAGAGTTCAATAGATGACCATTTGTTTCCTAACATTGTTATTAATAGGAAGCTACATACTTGCAATAATGTGGCTGCTCTATAGCTGGGTTTGATTAGCTGTGCTCTACCATACTCAATCATTATTTACTGAGTTTTGTCTCTTTTCTTTTTGGAATATGAATGATGTCTTGGTAAAGTTTGAAATTTGAATACCATAAAGTGCATATCTCTACTGTGGATATTGCATTTTCAGATATGCATGCTTTTCCACTTGTTACGATTTCAATTTTCAAATATTAAAAGAAAATTTTTGCACAGTTTAGAATTGTTATTCTTTTTTTTTTCCTATTTTTTTGGAATATGGATGATGACTTGGGAAAGTTTGAATTTTGAATGGCATAATGTCCATATCTCTGCTGTGGATATTGCATTTTTTTTTTCATTTGAAGTATTTATGTTTATTCTGATGTCATAACAAACAGATTGTCTTGTCCATAGGTTCATCTTGTAGGTATTTCTAGCTGCATGGTCTAACTCTTACATTTCTTTTCATTTCCTTTCCATTTTCCTTTTTGGTTTCTGGTTGATGGCTCAAGAATGTCCTCGATGCTGATGAGGCTAGAGCAAATACCATCAGAGCTATGGAAAGTGAAACAAACAATGATGATATGTCTTTGGGTGGTGGGGAGACTACAGATGAAGAAGATATAACATCTGCTGGGACTGCAAAAAGAGATAAAAGAAAAGAAGGGAAATTGTCTTACAAGCTAGCAGCACAAAATAAACTTTCTGGATCGTTGCTACCGTCACAGGTTAGTTTCATGCAAATTTGGGCCTAATCGCTGTCTTTTATAACCTATTCTATTTTGAAGGAGAATTGTCTGCTTGACAATGACATGTTTAATGTAATAATAGATGCTGTTTGAGAATGTGTGCGGATCTTTTCATTTAATTATTTTCAAATTACAGGTTAAAGATATTTTAGAGCTTTTGTGGGAAAACGAGGCCCGACTCTGCTCTTATATTAGTGATATTCAAGATCAGGGGTTTGGAAAGAAAGCCGGTCACTCAATGTTCTTTCTAGAGAATATTTTTGTGCCCCCAATCAAATTCCGTCCCCCAACTAAAGGAGGTGATGATGTAAGTATGCTTAAGAGATACTATTTACAAGAATTTATAGATTTCTTGTATATATTTGGATTCTGATTATTGTTTCCTGAGGAAAAATACAACGCGTGTAGATGGTCTCCTATTTGTGATGAGTTTTTATTGATATTTATTTTTTTAGGATGTTGATGTACTATTTTTTTTTTTGTTCTTTTCTTTTGCCCTCAACAGTTGGCATATGGTGACATGAATGCAAGTTTAGGACCTGAATGACTGGGAAAGTCCAGCTTTTGAAAAAAAATATCATTTAAATTTTGTTTATTCTGTTCCTTTACTTCCTCAATAATTTACTATTGGTTCTATTCTTTTAAGTGTTTTTTTCTTTTTCTAAATCATGTTCATACTGGTCTTTGGTGAAAAAACCACTTTTACATCTTACCCAACAGATAACCAACTTTTAATTCCAATGAATGAAGGAATGATTATATTTCCTATAATTTGCTTGCGTTTTTTGATGGTATAGTTGAGTGTAGTAGATAAGATAAACAAATTGAGTAGCGAAGATGATAATACAGCTGGAATTTAGGGGGCATACAGGGAAGGATAAGATTAGGGATGATAATGATTATATGTAAGTGAAATTTAGACTAGCATCTATTTAATTAAGGATGGCAGAAACTCACTTGGGGTTGTTTTGTCTTGTCAAAAGAAGGCCTGTAAATGCTCCAATGTGGAAAGTGGATCAAATGCAAAATAGTATGATTAAAAGGGATGGGACCGTACCAAATTTAGGGAATACGATTTTTAAAGACCCTTTTGTTAATGAGTTTATTTAAAATTTGGCTTTTTCCAGTCAGCTAATTTATCCATGTAGCTGAATTTACCTGGCGTGAGGCTTGGTTGTTGCAGAAATTAGGATTATAGCTATTGATTTTTATTTTATTTAATTTGTTAATGTTTGTCCATTTTATCCTATACTTGTTTTAATTGTGTAGTGAATGCTTATGTAGGTGATGGAACATCCTCAAACTGTTTTGTTGACTAAGGTTTTACAAGGCAACATATCCTTAGGAGATGCCCATATAAATAAGTTAGATCCCTCTAAAGTACTAAGCCGGTGGATGGATCTTCAGCAATCTGTTAACTTGCTATTCGACAATAAAACCGCTTCTGGTAAGAGTTTCTTATTGTTTCATTTTCTTTAATCTGTTCAAGATTTGAATGGTTATACAGAACTGCCTGCCTTTGGGATGGTTGTAATTTGTCAATAAAAACATTGACCAATATTATTATTAATAGATAATAAAGCAAATGTAGAGAATGAAAATGAAATTAATCTTACAGGTTTTAATTTGTGATAAAATACTTTATAAGATGATCTACTTAAGAATGGAAAATGCGAAAAAAAGTCTAAGAGAGCTCAATCTTCTCTTGATTCATTCATTTATATGGATTCTTACATCAATAAAATGATATGATGATCTAAACATAGTTGTCAGATAGGTTATACAACAAAAGATGAGTTAATCTATTCTAACATGTTAACCCCTTCACCTAAGTTAAGCAATGCTGACATATCTCTTCTTTGTGTTTTGATTAATAGTTTACTATAACAATGGAGGAAAGAATCATTACAAATATGGAATAATGTTGTTAATGGTTCATACATGGACTTATCTTTTATTCTTGCTTGATCTAGGCCAGAGAGATGTGGCTGCTGGCATTTGTCAATTGCTAGAGAAGAAGGAAGGCATCTTTCGCCAGAAAATGATGGGAAAGAGGGTGAACTTTGCTTGCCGTTCTGTCATATCACCAGATCCTTATTTAGCTGTCAATGAAATTGGGATACCGCCATATTTTGCTTTGAGGTTATCCTATCCTGAGGTGAGTGAGGGTTGTAACTAGGTATTGTTCAATGTCCATATTTGTTATTTTCTTTGTTCTTTTAATACTATTTTACATTTGTGATGTTTATTTATTTTAGCTATAAGCATATAGTATCACAACATGTATACTGCATACATTTGTGAAGTGTTCTTGTTTAATTTGGAGGGAGATAGGATGGAATAGCTTGAATGTGAAGTGGTTAGCTTACGAAGAACATATGTATAGATTCTTAATAGACCAAGTAGAACTGTTTTCTTGATGAAGAGTAAAATCAGTAAGTGCTCCTTTACAAATACTAATTCCTATTAATACTAAATGCATTTAACTGATGCATGAACTACATGTCAGAATATTTTGGTATTGTATTTCTCTTTACTTCATTTTTTGCTAATAATATATAAATCTAATGTTCTTACATAAGCAAGCCATCTTTCCCTTGGTTCGATGAAGGTAAATTGATACTGGAAAGTAACTGTTCTCTCATAAGTACAACGGTTTAATCATGCTCTGAAATGCAAACGCAGTTTAAATCAATTATCCAATTACAAATCTCCACTGTTTTGGCTTTTAAGATTGTGGTTTGTAATTGGATGATAGTATAAAACTAATTTACACTGTCGTTGTATCTTTCTCTCTAAATATAACTGCACCAAACTTTGGCCTCATTATTCTTACCAGAGCACCAGAAATATAGAATGATAAATTGCTCTAGAAAGAAGTGAATTGTTCAGAATTTATTAATACTCTATACAACGTTCTCATAACTGATTATTATACTGCAATGGTCTTATTGGACTATACATGGAGTAGGTTATTACTAGCTATTACCTTCATATCTCATTTTGTTTCCTGCCAATAACTTTATGTTAATACCTTTCAGAGAGTTACTCCTTGGAATGTCATGACGTTAAGAAATGCTATCCTTAATGGCCCTGAATCCCATCCTGGTGCTACACACTATACTGATCAACAAGCAACAGTCAAGCTTCCACCAAATGGGAAGTTGCTTTCTTTGATATCAAGAAAATTACCATCATCAAGAGGAGTTATTTTGGATCATGGGAAGATTTCTGATCAGGAATTTGAAGGGAAAGTTGTGTATCGTCACTTGAAGGATGGTGACGTTGTGCTTGTCAATAGACAGGTAATGCATTGTCGCATCAGATGTTTTATAGAAATAATGCAATTTATATTTATTGTGGAGCTGTCTTTGATTCCTTTAATGAATTTAGGTAAAGAAAAAACAGAAAATGTAGTATCACACCAGAATGCTGGATGTATGCTGTTTGATTATTCTCATCTACTATTGGACACCCTCAAGTTGATGTGGTTCTTGAAAATGTGTGATTTGAGTTCTTTTTTTTTCATAAGCTGGCATTGATAGTATTGCTTGCATAACTTTTTACTGTATACTACATAAAATAACTGTGAAGATAATATTGACAAATGTGTGATATGAGACGTGAATTGAACTTTATATTCTGTTGCAGCCAACACTCCATAAACCCAGTATAATGGCTCATATAGTTCGTGTTCTGAAGGGGGAGAAAACTGTACGGATGCACTATGCAAACTGCAGGTAATATTTAGTTTTAGTTTGAGATTGGTGTGATTGTGCTATAACTTATGTATCAACACATTTGACTATATCTGACAATCATATTTTGTTTCTTATTTTTCTCCTTTGTGATCTCAGTACTTATAATGCTGATTTTGATGGCGACGAGATTAATGTACATTTTCCACAAGATGAAATTTCTCGGGCTGAAGCTTACAATATTGTAAATGCTAACAATCAATATGTGAAACCTACAAGCGGGGATCCAATCAGAGCTTTAATTCAGGTATTTGCATAAATTTATTTAAGGGTGGATCCATGCTGCAGGGCATAATGATCACTCCATTGCGGGGACAGGGGTTGTTTCCCATAGTTGTATCTATGACCACTAGGTCTCAATGTAACAGCATTGCTTCTGAGCCTCCTCACCTTCTATTTGCTTATTTAGTTAATCTTGCATTACTTACAAAACTTTTCTTCTTTGGGGTCCTAATATTTCTTTTCCTCTCATTTGCACTATTTTTCCAGGATCATATTGTAAGTGCTGCTCTTCTTACCAAAAAGGATACTTTCATAACTTACGAAAAGTTCAATCAACTACTCTACAGTTCTGGTGTATCTATGGCTGGGCTAGGCTCATTCTCTGGCAAACACGGGCAGAAAGTTTTCATAACAAATTCTGATTGTGAAATGTTTTTGTTTCCTCCAGCAATATGGAAGCCGGAACCCCTATGGACAGGAAAACAGGTTGCTATCTGTTACTCTTATCCTTAATACTTCCACACTTCTGGTGTTTTAGCAAATTACTTTATAAATAAATTGGGCAGAAGCTTTAGAATTTTCTTCCCTTGTATTATTTCATTATAATTTATTAATTGAGGAATGAGTATGTTTGAATGATATAATGGTTTAATTAAGTAAATTTGGTCTCTTATGTTTTTCTAGGTTATCAGTGCATTGCTATACTATATCACCAGAGATTCACCGCCATTTACAGTTGAGAAGAATGCAAAAATCCCATCAAATTTTTTCAAAACTCAGGTCAGGAAGGGGAAAAGATATAAACGTGATAAGTCAAGGAACAAGGATGAGCCTGATGAGGATAAGTTATTGATATATAAAAATGATTTGGTACGAGGTGTGGTTGATAAGGCTCAATTTGGTGACTATGGTATAATACATACAGTGCAAGAACTTTATGGATCCAATGTTGCTGGTAACCTACTCTCAGCATTAAGTCGGTTGTTTACTACCTTTTTACAGGTTACCTGCCAATTCATTCGTTTTGCTATTGTGATATTTTTGTCAGTGCTTATTTAGCCTGCATTCTTGCATGGTTCTGATTTGTTTTGTGTCTTTCAGATGCATGGGTTCACATGTGGGGTAGATGATCTTATGATAACAGAAGAAAAGGATGTTGAAAGAATCGATCAACTCAGAAGTTGTGAGGAAATCGGTGACATTGTTCATCGGGAATTCATTGGAGTAATGAATAGTGATAATATAGGTAATTGAAATAAAATCATTTTATACAAAAAAGCTTCTAAAATAGTATTCCATTACCAGACATATTAATATTTTTAGATTGCTTTAATTTATGAATTAGTAGTTTTTTATTTAATATATTTTACCACCTGAATTTAATACTGTAGTATGTTGAGTGCCTTGACTTTATGATGTCTGCAAACAGAAACCGTCACTGTAACTCTTTACTTTCCTAATCCTGATATAGTGTGAAATTCCTTAGGCACAAGTAACTTCTGTTTTATTCTGATGACATCGGCTGTGACAATACTCATTTAATGTTAGTTTAGTCTTTGTCCTTGTTATGGAAACTATTAGCATGTGTCTGCAGCATGCTATAACAGGTAGTCACAATACATGCCTATGCAATACTTGAAAACTGAAGAAAAACTTGTGCTCTTACAGATTTCATGAACGATTGATTGTTATGTTTTAGGGGTACATGGTCTTTCCTTACTGCCATTTGATTTTTTCTGTGCGAAATTGTAATGCTTTACTATATTTTTCATTTCAGATCCAATAACATTGCAGTTAAACATTGAGAAAAAAATACGCAGTAATGGAGAAGCAGCCTTAACATACTTGGATAGGAAAATGACAAGTAATCTTAACTCAAGAACAAGCTCAGGAATATTAAAGGATCTACTATCTGAAGGAATATTGAAACCTTCAGGAAAAAATTGTATTTCTCTTATGACTACATCTGGAGCTAAGGGTAGTATGGTAAGTGCACTGTTGTCTAAATGTTTGTCTACATTACTCTCTTTTGTTAGTTCTGGGTGTATTGTCTTATGATTCAGAGCACTGTAGATACTGCATATGCCTTATTAGAAAAAACCAAGACTTTTTTATGAATATTATACGTGGAGCCTGGCACAGGTGTCTTTAACACTACAGACATTTGAAGTTCTAAACTTTTGTGCATAAGAAGATCCTATTGAAACCATTAATATGTGCTACACATTTTAATTATGACGAGAGTGAAACCATTATTTTGTGCTTTGAAATACAAGATCCTGTCGTAGAGTAAGTAGATTATTCTAACATTCCAAATTGTAGAAGGAATAGTTTGAAATTTTATCCTTTTTTATTTTTATTATTATTATTATTTTTATATGCTTTCATTAATAGTTTGCAGGATTGTAAATTTAGCGTGGTACAAATGATTTTGCATCATGTTTACGCTTTTAGTTATTTGAATTTGATTTCATATTCTTTTAAACAGGTGAATTTCCAGCAGATATCTTCTCATCTAGGCCAGCAAGAGTTGGAAGGAAAACGAGTCCCACGCATGGTTTCTGGAAAGACCTTGCCCTGCTTTGCTCCCTGGGATTGTTCCCCTAGGGCAGGAGGGTTTATTATTGATCGGTTTCTTACAGGCCTTCATCCGCAGGAATATTACTTTCATTGCATGGCTGGTCGTGAAGGGTATAAAAATTACTTTTGGATTACATGATAGAAAAAAGTTCATTCTATTGTCTGTTTTTCTTTTTTCAAATTCTAGGCATAGTAGATATAATGGCCCCCTAATTTTAATATGCATGTTCATGCTTCTTAAAAAATGACGATTAGATCATTAGTTCTCACCATTGTCATTTGCATTTTTTGAACAATAATTTACGTGAGTAATAATACTAGGGCAACCTTGAAAAACTGCTCAGATGATCCTAGCGGATGACCTCTTTTTTGCTCCACAGGTTAGTTGATACTGCAGTCAAAACATCTAGGAGTGGGTACCTGCAAAGATGCCTGATGAAAAACCTTGAGTGTCTCAAAGTTTGTTATGATCATACTGTCCGAGATGCTGATGGTTCAATTATTCAGTTTCACTATGGTGAAGATGGTGTTGATGTCCATCAAACTAGCTTTATCAACAAATTTGAAGCATTGTCAACTGTACGAGTGTTTATTATTTTGAGAAAACCATAAATTACGCATGCAACTTGTTGCTTGTTTATATGCTTCATTATTTTTATTTTCAGAATAAAGAATTGGTTTATGGCAACTGTCGCCGTCAGCTAGACAGATCAAGTCCATATATTAACAAATTGCCCGATGCTCTCAAAGGAAAAGCAGAGAATTTCTTTCGTGACTCCTTAAAACAGAGAAATCTTGGTTCTTGGAAACGAGCAGATTTCTTAAAGTTGATGGAGCATAAGTACGTCTCTTGTCTTGCTCAACCAGGTGAATCAGTTGGTGTATTAGCTTCTCAATCTGTTGGTGAACCGGCTACACAGATGACGTAAGATTTTTACGTTTGTCATGAACTTTGATCCTTACTATGTGAATATAATGTGTTGTCACCCAGGGGTGCTCTTTATGCACAAACTGTTTCAATATTAAAGCACACGGAAAAGTATGAATTTGTTAGCAGAACCATTCTTTTATGATTAATTGAACCAGAGTTAGCAAACACAATGAGTTTTAATTGTAAGGTTGGAGGTGAGTGACGAAATTCTGAGGTGAGCACTTGTGGAAGATGAATACTGGAATACCTTCTTACAACTTATCCTGCACTGAGCATATGATAAGAGAATAACTGTTTGACAAAGCCAGTCGTTTGTGAAGTCAGCTCCTTTCCTTAATGGTTTGTGTTTGATATAAACTCTATAAAAGCTTTTATAGGGTTTCAATGTGGGTTTAATGAGTTTATGGAATGACTTGGCTATGAGGTAAACTAATTATATCTTAATTAACAAGTATAATCTTGACCCATAAGGTATTAGACAAGCTGCAGTGCTTTCTGATGAGCACATACTGAAATTTTCATAGGGAAATCTTGAGATGTGGACAACTTTTTTGTATGTATTCCAGGTTAAAGTTTAAGCATAACTAACTTGAACAATGTCTTTATTTGTGTCTGGGGTTTATATAGGTTTGTTTTCGTCGCATCTATAAAAAATTCTCTGTAATGATAAAGTAAGATTAATTTGTACACCTGCGTGGCTGATTAATTGTATTTTTGGCTTCTTTTTCCCAGTTTGAATACTTTCCACCTTGCTGGTCGAGGTGAAATGAACGTGACACTTGGAATTCCTCGATTGCAAGAAATTGTCATGGCTGCTGCACGTCATATCAAAACTCCGTTTATGACATGCCCCTTGAGACCGAATAAATCTATGTGAGATACATTGTCTATTGTTTGTGTGTACATTATTTTTGTTTCTGAAAACTTATTGCTTTTTGTACACAGACATGTATAGGTTTTTGATGCGATTGTTATTTGCAGGGAAGATGCTATTTGTCTTGCTGACAAATTGAAGAAAATCACTGTAGCTGACATAATTGAGAGTATGAAGGTTTCTGTTGTACCAGTAACCGTTCTTGGTGGTCAGGTTTGCAGTATATATAAACTAGTGATGAAGCTATATAAACCTAAACAGTATCCAAAATACACTGATGTTACCTTTGAAGATTGGGAGGACACTTTAAGAGTTTTCTTTGTGAGAGAGTTGGAGGATGCCATTGAAAATCACATGGCACTGCTTTCTAAAATTAGTGGCATAAAAAAATTCAAGACGGATCCACAATCAAATTATTCAAACAGCTCACAAGATGGCCATGGCAATGAATCAGAATCAGAGATGAAAGGTCGAAATGATGATGATGATGATGGTATTGTTGAAGACACTGAAGGGTATGAAGATCTTGGATCAGATGCACAAAAGAGAAAACGGCAAGGTACTGATGAGGTTGATTATGAGGATGGTCCTGAAGAGGAAACACATGATGGCGAGCTGTCAGAAACACACGATGGCGAGCTGTCAGAGGAAATTGAAAATGATGAGGATGGCAGTGATGTGGATGTTAATGAGAATGATAATAACATGACACTTGATGCTACTAATTCTGAAGGACTTGAAAAATCCTCCGAGTCCAATTCTATTGTTGAAAAAGATAGTTTGAAACGGGAAAAGAAAAAAATTAAATCAATAATAAAAAAATATGACAGGGCAGTTTTTGTGAAAGCTAAAGGGATGCATTTCGAGATCCACTTTAAATTTACCGGTGAACCTGATATTTTGTTAGCTGAGGTACTTTTAGCTCATTTCTGTTTAATATGCTGTAGAAATTTTGGGGTTGATGTCTTTCTATACTGCTATCAAAGTTTAGGTTGTGTTATTTTCTTAAAGCTTAAAATAGTTTATATTTATATTCTTTGATAAATGCCTTGAAGCACAGTACCTTCTACACTGTTAGTGTACCTTGGGCATTGTAAATGCCTAGAAAACAGTACCTTCTTCTAACAACACTAAAATTAGTTTATTTTATATTCTTTCCATTTTTTTCCTACCATAGTATGGGTGCGTCTATTCTGACATGGAGTCAGTCATAGAAGTAGTTTAATATTTTGTAAAATATGGTTTTTTTGAAGTTAGTTTTAGTTGCTTTTCATTCGAAAATCTTGGCGATGTTAAAAAATGTGCTAGCATGTTTTTTAAGAAAAAGATGAGATGTGATAGTGGCCATTCCTCAATCTTTTTCTTATCCCATGTATATGTTCTAAGGAAATTGTGAAGTGAACTATGGTCTAGAAACAAATATGGCTGCTGTTGCCTGTTGGGCATATATATGTCACTCCCTATTTTGCTTATAAAACTCAACTGTTTTCAAATGAACTCTATGCAGATTGCTCAGAGAACAGCCAAGAAGGTTTGCATTCAAAATTTTGGAAGGGTTGGTGAATGTAAAGCTGTTACATGTAAAGAAAGTGGAGTAATCTACTATGGTGAAGACGGCAGAAAAAGGGATGATATTCCAGCCTCTGTGAAAGAAAAAATACCAGCACTGCAGACATCAGGGGTACATTTTAAGACATTCTGGGAGTTGCAGGATGATCTTGATGTTAGGTATATCTATTCAAACAGCGTGCATGCTATGCTAAGTGCTTATGGGGTGGAAGCAGCCAGGGAGACCATCATCAGGGAAGTACAAAATGTTTTCAAATCTTATGGGATATCGGTAAATATCCGGCACTTGACACTCATTGCTGACTTTATGACGCACTCTGGTGGCTATCGTCCTATGAACAGAACGGGGAGCATAGCAGACTGCACATCCCCTTTCATCAAAATGTGCTTTGAGACAGCTTCCAAATTTATTGTTGAGGCAGCTTATCATGGGCAGGTGGACAACTTGGAGACACCATCTTCCAGAATTTGTCTTGGTTTGCCTGTGAAGATGGGAACTGGGTTCCATGACTTGATACAGAAGTTAGAGATATGATGTAGCTGGCATGTTCTTCAGCACCAGACCTTTGGCCCCCACATGCTTGGAGGTCATGCCAAATTTTGATACCATAACTGTACTACTAAGACAATTTCGGAGTCCATTTTCGTCTGGTTCGAAATTAAATTGAGGTAGAATTAGCATGGTTTGAAATGCCATTCATTGTCCCATGAACACTTAGGTGCTGTAATGACTAGTGTTCGTGTGACCTTGATTTTCCGGTTGGTCTATATTGTGTAACATTTTCACATATGTAATTTGATTGTTTTTCTTCAACAATAATAGTTTATCTCACCAAGTGAAATAGGTTACAACTTACGAGAAATACATGATGCCATGGTTTTAGTATTTACTCTGTTCAATGGTAATATACCATTGAGGGGATAATTAATTTGGTGGCATGAACTGATTTTAGAGAATCATTACCTTCTAAAATTTCCTAGAATACTGATTTTTTCATAGGGACATTATGTTAACTCATTATACAAATGTTTCTGTATGTTTTTTCCATGTGATAATAAAGGAAGATATTTACTCAAGGTACTGGAAGTAATAAACATTGATTTCATGAAACTGAGTCAAATCAAACTTAATGAATGAAAAACCTAGATACATTTTAATCAGAATCTATCGATTAAAATGACATCAAATAGAGCATCAGTGTTTTCACTACTTGGAAATTGCAACAAACAGATTGTTGGAAAGCGGCTTTAGTTTGAGACTGAGAAATAATAGAATTTTAGAGGAGGAAGGTATTTATACAATTGATTATGTTTGTTGTCTGATCCAAATTTTAGGACAATCATGATTTTATTTATATTAGTGGCTCCTCAGAAAACAATGGTTAGGATTTTGCTAACACATTTCATTTAATGATTACAAATAACTCTTTAGAACTTTTTTTGTAAACATTAACCTGGTCAAGTATTCTAAATATTTCTAAATGATTATAAAATTATCTCCAAAAGAATTTTTTCTTGAACATGCTTCTAAAATGTTTCTCTAGAACAAGCCAGCATGTCTATAGAAATTGGGTTTTTGTTAATGACAACGAAGACTAACAGAATCGAGTTTACATTTCTACCCAAACTACCTGGTTGATTTTTGCCTGTGGAAGATATACTGCATTTCAAAGTTTCCTTTAATGATAAGCTCATTTGTAATAATTAACACAGGGCATGGCTAATTATGATTAGAAGCTATCTGATACTAAGAACATTTTTAGCTTGTTGTGGTTAGCTTGTTCTGTGGTATGACATGATGTTTAATAATTTATTTCTCCTTGTAATTTTTAAGAACATAAAATAAACCAGTCTTAAAGATTGTTTCACTATTCTTTAAAGACGGTTAAACATCATTGCTTATATAATCAACAAATAGTTGAGAACTGTCAAGTCAATTCGTCTAATGTTGAAACAGGATAAGAATTGATTAAAGTTTAAAAATCCAATAAACAAATCCCATTTAGATGCCCTTACAATGTCTATGTATACACATTTATTGAAAGAAGAGTGTAATAAAAAGTGTGCATGTGTATTACTGCTCCCAAAAAAAACATTTGGAAGATTCAACACAAAGTGACAAGTTAGCAATTATGGTCCCAAAACAGGCTAACTGTGATCTGTCCGAAGCCAAAGAATGAAAATGACACTATTTTTGGACCGTTGGGAGGGAGCAGTAATGACACTAGAAGCTGTTGTCTCTTAATTTATCATTTCCCCTTCTTTATCATCATTTCAGAGAGCCTGTGAAGAAACTGAAGGAAAATGACTTGCAAAGAGGTGGAGAAAATGCTTCAAACTGTGTCTGTATTGTATTTAATTGATCACCAACTCAGCAGGGTCCTTCTAACATCGTCTCAACTCACAACCCTTCTCTTCACTCTTGATGGTGATTGTCTATCTAACCTTTCTACACCCTTTGTTCATCATGTTGAATCTTTTGCTTTTAACATGACAAAACACTGTAAAATGAAAAGAATATTGCTATTTAACTACATTTCTGATCTGTGAGCAACTAAAAACCTATCCACAGCATGATATTTGGATAAACAATGTCTTAGTATACTGAACAAAATCCATCCACAGGTTTTTCTTTTTCTGATTTTCAAACTTGTTATAAGAGAAAATACCAGACAATCTTTAAGAAACCTTAGTTATGGTTCAATCAGAAACTCACATATATAATAAACTCCTAACTAAATATGTCAAATCAAAACAACAAACCTTATGTGAAGCATTTTGATAATAGTTTTTCTTTGAGAGAAACTATTCAATATTTAATGATTTTTCTGTCATGAAAAGGATTAATGTAGCTAATTTGTAAGATAGACTATAACCTTAACACATAAAGAAAGTGTTATTCTTAGTGTATAAGAAGACATGGATTCTCTTTCTAACTCAAAAATGCATGAGACTTGCTGTGAGTAGATTTACATAGTGTACCACACTCATAAAGTACAAATATAATAATAATAATAATAATAGAAGAGCTAGCTGTGTATTTTGCCTCTTTAGTGTGGTGTTGATGAGCCCTGAATGATGCTTGATGCATGCATGCCTGGTGGAGTGAATGTCTCTCTCAAGAACAGTGATTTCATTTTAGGGTCTACAGAGAGAGAAAGAGGGTGACGTCACAACTATGCGTCTACAGTGCCTCGCAATCATCCATAGCCATTCAAACTGCAATCTCTCCTTCAAGATTAGTGCCACCAACGCTCCTAATCTCTACCTACCACACAATGTAATTAGTATCAGTTCCATTCTCCCTTTACTTATTCTTCTGCTCAACATAAAGTTCATTTATAAGAAAATATTTTTTTGACACCAATGCTAGTTAGACAAGAAAAGTTATACCTTTTAATTTTGGAGAGGGGATTGTTGAAATACTTATACTACCAGAAAGATAAAACATTCTGAGTGATATAAATAAATATTGTTCTCATAGATTGTTTTTTTAATAAAAAATAAATTAATAAAAGAAATATTTAAGATAGTTCAATACGATCTCGCTTAAGTACATATGCACATAAATGTACAAATAATCTCTTATGTTAATACTTATATCTAACTCTTTTATATTTAACTCTTTAATATGTAAATACTTGTATCTAACTCTTTTACATTTAACTTTTTAATCAAAACAGAACTGTTAAAAAATAATAAATTAGAGTGTTATTTCTTTTTATATGTTAAAAAAACATGGTTTTATCCCGTTATACTTAACATGATTAAGAATCAATAAATAACTGGAAGGTCCTGTATAAAAAAATCATTTTTTTTACTCTTTAAATATATGATTGAGAAATAAGTTATTTTCAACTCTACTACAAATGTCTCTATCAAAATTTAGAAGAGTATATAAGATGGAAGGAAGAGAAGAGAGTATAAAGAGAGGAGTGAAGATGAGATCTTTAATTTGAAATTTGATGATATTTGATTTCAATAAATTTTTAGAAGGGATAAGATTATATTTGATTTAACAAACTTTTATTTTTTTCATTAATTAAAAGTTTGTTTGATCTTATTAATAATATTGGGTAAATATATTTTTTAAATACTTAAATTTTAACTTTATATTTATTTTCTCCTTTTAAAATATTTAATATTTTTATTCTTTTATAGTTAAGACTTGATTTCATTATATATATATATATATTCTTTTTTCTCTTTGTTCACTCATAAAATATGACTTTAATATTTTTTGATTTTTTTTTGTTTTAAATTACAACACTAATTTATAATGAAAAGTAAGAGTTTACACACACTTGTTTTGTTATTGATTATAAATTAAACTTTTGTAAGCTAATATTCATTCATAGGAGAAGTTGTAGTTCAGGATAAGGTTTACTGATTACTAATTTAATTTACTGTCACTATAATTGTGACTAAATGCATATATGTATTTTTTTTGTTGAATGTATGAGAATAAAAGAGAAATGAAAAAAAATGCAATAGTAAAACTTTGCATTATTCTATTGAATTCGTACACAGCCAGTACATATAATGAATAACAATTATAGTACACAAACACACAAACAGTAAATATAACGAATAACAAATATAATTATTTCTTTTCCCCGATAAAAGATCATAACTATGATTTAACAGTCCTCTATGTATTTTTCAGCCTAAAACAAATTTTCATATATATATATATATATATATATATATATATATATTAAAATTTAATAACTAATTTTCCTTTTTACCAAAAACTAGTATTTCTTAAATGATAATATTTTATTTAAAGTTTATCTTTCGATTTTTTTGGATGTAAATAATTTATTAATAGATAATTATAGTTTTAAAGTTTTAGGTTTTAACATAATTGCATGTTGGAAATCAGATTTCAAATTATAATTTTCTAAACAACATATGAGACATCCATTAAACCAAACAATTAAAACATTTTCACTGACTCTATAATTTTGTATTGTAACTTATTGGGTGAAGTATGTCACATTATTGTCTTTTTCTACTTTAAAAAAACTTTGAAAAAAAATTAGAAATATTCTCCAAATAAGGGATTCACTTTAAAAATTAAAACTAAAATTGAAGTCATTAATTTAAAATTAACTATTAAAATATAATTGCATATGCATGTACTTGCACTTAATTATACCTATATGTTGATTTAACACTTTTTGAGACCATTTTTAAAGTCAACAAAATTATAAATATTTTATTAAATTCAATAAAAGTTATTTTGTTTTTTGAACACTTAAAAAGAAATGGACCAAATATATTTTTGTGGAAAATTAATATATCATGTCTTTAAATTTGAACAAATTTCTTAGGTACAACCAATTGGAATATGTGTTATTCTTGCAACTATTTGAGATTCATTTATGAGGTTGGTCTCTTTCAGCATATATATATTTTTTTTCCACAAGTACAAACTATTGATGAAACTTCTAACTACATATTTAAGATACAACATTATTTTGTGAATCATATTGGAATATTTGTCAATTTACACCATATCTTCTCTAAATCTCCCATCACATGCTTGATTGCGATTCAAACCACAAACCACTAATAATTAAGTACGTATAAGTTCCAATGGGACCACCCGAAATTCCAAGGAATATTATGAAGGAATTAAGAAATAATAAATTAATTCATGGAGTCTATATTAATTTATTCTTTACAATGATCATAGGATTAGACATTGCATAGTTCGGAGGTTATCAGAAGACAGGGACGTATGAAAAGTAGGAATGATGTTAATTAAATTCATGATCGATATTCTCTTTCTACAGTAATAGTATTATAAATTGACTGAAAAAATTCTCTTACAGAAGACATGGAACATGACCATAACCTAGAAATGATGTTTAATTTGTTGCTTGTTAACTATTATTCTCATCTTATTGCAATAATATTATAAACTCACTCGTGCTGTCTTGGAAATTTCCAAAGGATGAAAGAAAGCATGCATGGGATCTTGGTCAACACAAATACCCCTTTTCCTAAAAAATGTTTCATTGTGTCCCCTTTTTCGTACACAAATTCAACTTCTATCTTTGTTAAAGGTACCTAACTATGCTATACACTCTATATTGTTACATTATTTTTCATTGAGTATCAAACCTATGCGTATAGTGCTTCCCCCCACTCGTGTTATCTAAGTATAAAGTTGAAGTATGTTATCTTTTCTCAACCATACTTTTTATGTATTCTCAAATTTCGAAAAAAAAAATCTCACTTGAATTTAAGAACTTAAATTTCTAAGAGTTTTGAACATCGTGGTGTTATCTTCACCTCTGAAAAGTTTCAATAATGTTGAAAAAGAAAAAAATGATTTGAGTGATTAATTTAAATATGGATGATGTTGTTCATTAATGTTTTGATTAGTAAAATAAAAATGACATATATTTATATTTTATTACAAATTTATTGGATATTTAATATTATAAAAATTAAAAATACTTAATGAAAAATCTTAACACCACTGAGAAATTAGATTTAACATAGTATAAATGTTTTACTATCTGAAAATTAATTACTAGTTCAAGACAAGTTGAAAAAAAATATATATATATTTGAGTGTATATATTAATGTCCTTATAAATCAAAGAAAGTGTAAGGAAGTCGAGGAGTACTTTAAACACTTATTGTTAAACCTGGAACTACACAACTAAAAAAAACAATTGACCTTCATGACTTCTAAACTAGCAAATGGGCTGTAATAGAAGCTAGGAGTGGAATAACATGTTTCTTTTTCACTTTTCCTAACAATTATGATATGTGAAAGATTTTTCAAAGATAGAAAAGAGTAAAAAAGGTATTTATATCAAGGAAATTAAATAGTTGAAGATACAGATTGGGTTTATCAAGTTCTTTATGTCAAGAACGAAAGACACTAGAAAGAGAATTGAACACCATGGATTGGAAACACTAAAACTGCATACTAATGGGCAATGCTAAAGAAGGGATGATGACAAAAAGAATGACCAAGGAAGAACAAAAGATGAACCATAAAATAGTAGGAATTCTGAGAAAGCCATGAAGGTAGTACTAAAAGAGAGATGAGATGGTTTAATGAATTAATAAAAAAGGCTGAACTATTTGATGTCCCATTAGTTGGTAGAAAGTATATTTTTACAAACCAAACAGCATAACTAAGAGTAAGTTAGATAGAATCATAGTTTTCTATGAATGGATACATATCAGGATACAAATAATATGTTCAAGAGAGACAAGTATTTAGTCATTGCTTTAGTATTAAAGACATCGTTGATAGATTGGGATTTGAAATCATTTAGGTCAACTGGATGCTTGGCATACAAAATCAAGATTTAAAACACTTACACAAAAACTGAAAATGACATAACAATACTAAAATAAGAAAAGATCAAAAAGCTGGAATATGATCTAAAAGTATGAAATATATATATATCTTTGGATTTAGGAAAATGAGGGAGTTTAATAATATGGACTACATGAAAAATTTAGGCAAGGATAACAGGATAGAAAAAATGAAGCTATTTAGTGAATTTAAATTAGTATATATTAAACATGACTCAATTTTTAAACATAAAGAGTGAGTTAGAGAGTTAGAACAAGGATATACTAACTTTTGATACTTCCACTCAAATGAAGAAAAAATAATAATAAGTTCAAAGAGAGTGACAAGTATAAGGTAACTGGTGTGAGGAATTAAGCAATATTAAATAAGTGGTAAAAGAGTTATTTGAAAAGAGATTGAGATGATTTTAACTTTAACTTATCAAGAAACATTAGGATACAATAAAACCAGATGTAATACCTTACATCTTATTAATTAACTTTTCAACAATTTAAGAACATATCTAGGGACGGTAATGCATCTTTCATAATTTCATTCGGAAAAAGATAATCCAATAGATCTGGATGAGTAAAATCCTATATCCTTAGTTATCCTTAGTTGGGTATGTATATAAGATTATATTTAAAGTGTTCTCTGATAGGATGAAAAAAATGTTTTCAAAAATCATAAATAGCTCACAATCAATATTTATTAAGGGAAAAAGATGAAAGATGGATTAGAGTGAGATTGTTATTTTAGAGAAACTAAGAGAGAAAAACTAATGTAGTAAATATAGGTAAAAAATCATAAATATAAGAGTGTAGTCATAAAAAGATGCTGTAGCATATAATATCATGTTTTTTTTTTCTCTAACCATATTTAGTGTATTTTTGGTAAAATCAGGAATCCTGCAAGTAGTTAGTGATCTGATTTACTAATGAATTATTCTTAATTTGTTTAACAGCGTATATACTGCATGCACATGTATAAAGTTGATCGTGGTGGTGAAATGGTAGAAGATAAAGAGCTCTTTCACGCGTCTATTATTTTTAGTACTCTACATGTAAAGCCATGCGTGTGAAATTGGACAGTGCACATAATAATTCAAAGTATTGAATGTTCATAAGAAAACAGAGGTATTTTACTAAATCATTAATGGTGATAGGCACTTTTCAACGTTCACTTGTTCACTTGCTTGTCTTGGTACGCCATCTATTGTACCTTCACTAATGAGTGAATTCTTTTATTTCACATTTTTTTTTTAAGAAAAGGTGTTGAAGTTCTAAACATTAGCAACATATATGTATGTATGGGTAAATGTGAGAAAATAAACAATTGAGTTAATTTTGTAAACCCAATATCAAAGATCAAAGATCATGTGTAGAAGCTTTATATTTTCCAATTATGATTAAGATTTCAAGGTTCTACCAAACAAGAGGTAGATATTTTTCAACCATATACTCATCAAGGAGAAAGAGGGTTGCAGAAAAAAATTGGTAGCTTGAGACTATTATGGTTTTGACATATTAGGTCATTTTAAATTATGATCTTGATTAATCTCTACTTAACATTGTTATATATTAAACCATAAAGGGCATGCAACTAAGCTTTTGTTCCTTGATTTTTTTTTTTTATACAAACGTTCTACATGTTAATTACTTTGACAATCTGCACGTGGACACCAATTGTACTCTTATTAGGTCTGAATGTGAATAGTAATAATGTCATTTCCTATAAGGATAAGATTGTGTGTTAGCACAAGCAAGTCATAGGCTCATAGCATGCATGTGCAATATGAATGTTCATCTCAAAGAGAATGTAACAGGGAAATTGAGTATAGATTTGTGAGTTGGAATGATACATGGGGAAAAAAGAATGAGAAAGAAGAGACATAGAGTGAGCAGAAGAAAAGGGGTCCTGAATGTTACAGCCATGCACGCTATCGAGTGAATAGATAGATGAATAAATAAAGCCTAGATTTATGGTGTGACTGTAACAAACATATCTCATGCCATGATCAATCAACACCAATCTATACTGCCAAATTGTATAGCTTATGTATGGCACAAGAATAATGTTGTCTATCATTTACCATTGTATAGGAAGTGAAGTGTTTAATTATTATGTGATGTATTTCAGAGAAATAGAAAAGAATCTGGAATTGTGTAAAAGGAGATTATAAATGTAGTTTAACTATTTGTATCTATCTATATATTATCATTTAATTTTATTTTTTTATCTTTAGAATTTTTAATACACATTCTTATATCGAAAATTGCTCATCTTAAACGTGAAATTGAAATTTATTGATGATATGATAACATTATGATAATATGTAAAGTAAAGTTATAAGTAACAAATCTAATTAAAATAAACTCTAATATTATATAAATAATAAATCTTTAATCTAACTTAATTTCATAAAAATCATTATGTAATATGAGATTTGTACCTTATATACTGTCATGATATTTTTTCTAGTTGATTTGAGATATATGATAATATATAGAAGTGAATTAATAATATTTATTTTTTAAGTTATCTCTAATTAATTAGATGCAACTTTTTTTGATATTTTTTATATAAACACCTTTTTTTCTCTGAATAATTTTATCACTCAATTTTATGGTTGAACCAGTTAACTATTCTAGTTCAAAAAATGTTATTTATTATTATCTTTTGGTACTAGATTTGAGGAAAAGACAAGAAAAATTGACACATTCAAAATCATTCCAAAATAATTAATTTTGGAACAACTTACTACAGGTTGAACCACTCAGTATGCTACCTGAATCTTTGAATATACTGGTTTCAAAACATTATTTTTTATTACCTTAATTATTTTTGATAAAAAATTATTAAAAGATACAAGATTTTGAGTCTCACATCTTATATAACAAGCCATTCTTATAATTTAATCAAATTTAATAAATTTTAATTAATAAATCATATAACATTAGAAAGAACCTGTTAATAAATTTTTTATAACAGACTTCTATGAATAATAATAGTATTCATTAAGAAAATCAATAATAACAGTAATAAGACACTAATTATCTATATATATCTAGCTTATAGATTATGGTCAGTAGCCCAATTTTACAGTGAGACACACCATGTGTCCCTAGCTATAGCTACAACCAAACATGAGTGCTCTTTCCCACGGTGGCAATGTTGGTAACCTTTGCAACACAGTTATTTAATTCCCAATATATATATAATGTGATATGATATATGTGATTTTAATAATATAGCTAGGTAGCCTTTTTTGTTTGGCTTTGGTTCTCATTCCTGTGTGATGGTATTGTTTTATAGTTTGAATTTAGAGAAGCTGCACTGTTCTCACACTGGCCTAGGCCAATACACTTTCTCTTGGCACCTTTCTCAATTCATGAACAGAATGCATGTCATTATATGCCCGTCAACATTCAGACCTAAACCTCAGGTTAACACTGCAGACTTCTTCTACTTTTACTGTTCCTCTCAGGAATAATAACAACCACTATTTATGAACCCTCAGAAAATAAATGCTAAAACCATCATTAAACTAAGACACCATGCAAACTGGTATATACTATGTATTCAAAAACTAAATAAATTCATTTTTTATACATATTTTTTTAGGTCACTGATTAAGGAGTTAATGAGTACAATTATTTTCCTTTGGGTATATTTAATGCATTCAACAACTGTAAACTGCATTCCTTTGAGTGTCAGCAAGTGTATAACAACATGTCTTTCCTTCCATTAACACAAACATTTAACAGTGATTTTAGTCTTCTAAACATAGTACTGATCTTAAAGATTTGAGTTTTAATTTTGTCAATTGAATCATTTAGGTATCATAAACATGAGAAACATAATTAAAACATGATACTAGAATTCCACATTTATGATAGCTAGAAAATTCAATTTGTATAATTAAGACTCCCAAAAATTATGATACAATCTGGATTATGAGAAACACAAATATTTTTTTGAATCAATTAATTTAGAATTTGAATTGCAATGTGATCAGTTGACAATGAATAATCTGCAGAGATTAAAAGGATAAGTTATATTAATGGTGAAATCCAAATGATTAGCTACTAATTAATATCATGAACACAGTTAATTAAAAATTTGTGAATGAGGTCTGATGACTGATTCCATGCACATGGTTTGGTGAAGAACATAATTCGAGCTGAAAGGTGCCCAGGGAGCATTGAATAAAGAAATTTCACGAATTACTAATCTGCGTAATAAGGTCACAGCAGGTTTAGCCGACCAGAGTGCACACACCAATAAGATTGTTGGGGGCATTTTGGGACTGTGGTTGCTTCTTGTCTGTGCAGGTATCCTATAAATTCACAAAATATATATTAATTTATTGTATTATTATACAAATATCATATGGTGGCTGTGACAAACAGATTCTATCTTTTATGCCTCTTGTCTATCCTGGGATGCGTGCACTACTGTCTCTAAATATTTAATTAGTTCTTTGATCATGACAAAACTATCGTATTCTGTTTAAATCCAAAGTAACTAATGTGTGTCGTGAGAGTCAAATGTTCTATTCTTTCGAATGTTTATGTAACATCTCATGTCATATAGAAATCCTTCTACCCCTCCAAAACACAAAAAAGAATATAATACAAACAAAAGCGTGCCATTCTTTTTATCAGAAGAAAACGCGCAATTCAAGAAGGCAATAAATTGAGATGTAATGCGTTACTATGAATCATGAATCTCTTAACTAAGTGGCCTCCCATGTCCACCAATCATTCATATCATGCTAAGAATATAATTAAAAAAAGAGAAAAGTGAGATTAGAACAAAACTTATTAATTAGAAAAAACCTATACTCACAATAATTTCCATTTTTAGAAAAAATAAGTCAAATAAACTTGGTATAGTATTATTACGTAGGAGGTTAATAAAATAATCTATACGATGATAATATATATATATATATATATATATATATATATATATATATATATATATTTGATTTATTTTGTAGACATTTAATTCAGTAAATTGAAAAATAAACCGGGTATATACAATCAATTAATTTGTATGAATCTTTTTATATCTAAATTTGATTCATAGTGTAAATATGTTTTTAAAAAAATTTTGATCAAAGTTGAAAGATCCTTTGAAGAGGAAGGAAGAGACAAAAATTTGTACAGAGAATAAATATTTATAAGGATTTTTTTAAATAATAAAAAAGTACATTAATAAAAGAAATATTTAAAATATTTCAATCCTTATACAAGTTTGCTCTATGTACACCTATGCACACATAATCTTTAAGATAGAAAACATGCATGAGCTAAAGACTAGCAATCATTCAGGTCCAAAAAAATCATTCATTGTTGATTCAATTTAATTTAAAAAATATGTTTATACATGTTTATTGAAAATATTAGTTAAAGTGTGATTAAAAATATGTAACATTTAATTTTAGGAGGTGATGTTCACTTATTTTTAGTTTGAATATATTATTTTTTTAATGTTATACAATATTTCAAAGAGACTAAAAAGAAACGTAGAGATATGCACTCAAAGTCGTTTACTCTAAATATTTTGTTTAAAATATATAAAAGAATTTAAAAGACTTAAACATAATAATAATCATCCCACCTCTCTCTCTTGAGAGTTTGTTAGTCAACTAAAATGAACAAAATACTTATCTTGTACACAACCGTGACATAGCTCAGAAATATTAGTTGACATGTGGGAAGAATAGACACATAATGTGTCTATGACGATGATGATGATGATGATGACCCTTTCATTTGTTATCTTTATTGTCATCAAATGCATGTCATGTTCTATAGAGGTGGATGAACAATGTTCCTTGTGGTTGAGATTCATCTAACTCTTTGACAACATAATAACACTACATAAAAGAACATGTGATTAATGACATTATACTTTACACAACCCAATAATAAAGGTTGAAAATCCTAAAAATTCTCATGAGGCCATCACAAACTCCTTTGTTAGATGAGAATATGATGTTGAGTTCAGGTTTAGAGTTTAAATGAAGTTGACTATATTAATGATGAAGGTGTCTTAAGCTACAAAGATGAATTAATGTGAGCTACATAAATTTTGAGACTCAAGACACACAACCGAAAAAGTTCTCAGATGGACAATGATTGACAATTATGCAATCTCTTGTAAGAGATGGGTGTGAAAATTGTTTGTCTTGATAAAAATTTGTTAAGAGCATTAACTTTAATGACACTATGGTTTATTTATGAGTTGGTTTAGTGAGTGGATGCACTTCATGGAAGATGCAATGACTAAGGTGATCAAATAATCTTAGACCTTTACAAAGCAATGAAATATGTTTTTGAATTGGTGTTGAGATGTATAAAAATTGAATGTTTTGCCTAAATAAATGCATATTATATTATAACAAAAATTAAATGCTCCAAATTTTTAAAATGTGTGGTGCACAACTAATGAGAAATAAGGTTGCTGTTAAAAAAAAATGAGAAATAAGGTATACTTACTTAGGTTGGAGGATCTTTCTACTCAAACTTCAATAAAGAACTCTTGAAATGTTTTTTAAATGAAAAAAATTCAAAAATATAAAAATCAGAATAGTATTAAAAATTGAAAGAACATGATGTCACTCAAGTTCACAAAATAAGTAAAATGATGATTCACTAGTTGTGACCAAATTTATAAGATAAGAATAAAAAATATTATAAAAATTATAGAAAAATCTTAAATTATACAAGAGATAAAGCACTATCTTGTGATTTAATTTACAAGATAAAAAAATTTCTAAAATCAATTGAGATAATGAATCATCACTTGAGATATCACACATTTAAAATAAAAAAACTTAAATATATTATTAATAAAAGTTATCAAAATAATTAATGTCTCTTTAAATCAAAAATATGATAGTAAGAGATTAGACAAATATGTAGTTAATTATTTTAAAGTGTATTAGTTTATTATTAAATATCAAATATATGTTTGATTACTTCAACCATGAATATAGTTTAAACAAGATTAATTGATATAAAGTTTTGTGATAAAAATGAAATTTTTTCTTATTATATTAAAAATAAAATATGTTAATTTTTGTTATACTAACTACTTATCTTAAATTTTATAACTAAATTTTCAATTTTACTAATTTTACCATTAATTAATTAATAGTATATAGAATTATATTTTGTTTGATAAACAGTTTCTTATTTAGATATACAAAACTATATTTATAAAAACTTTTCCATTTATTCTCCCATTCTTCTTGCTTTTCTCTCTCTAAGACATAATTTCTAAAAGAGCCTATGAATGCCGAAAATAATGTAAACTAAAAATGGGAATTATATATGAAATTTATAAAAATAATGTGTTTTTTCTGAATGGCAACAGTACATAGAGTATTACATTTCTTATATATTTTAAACTAGAGAGATAAGAGCAAATGAAAATAACAAAATTCAGCCTGGATTTTTTTCTTCTAAGTTAGATAATATACTAACCATAAAATTTGAGTTAATGAACTTGTTTTATTCAAAAGGTCTTTTAGAAAAAAAAAAGTATATAAACATTTCAAAAAGTATTTATAAGTTAATCAAATAGATTTTAGGAATTATGATTCACAACAATGATTTCTGAAAAGAAACAAATTTCCTTAGCGATTTGTCTCCTAATTAACAGACAAGATAACTTTATTATTGCATTACACTATAAAAATCTTAGTAAAAAAGTAATTTCTAAATATTCTTTTTCTTTAACGCATGACTTTTAAAGATATAATAATTATTATGAGTTTTATGAAATAAACATATCTAATTATTTAATTTTTTAAATTATTTTGACCTACTTTTTAATTTATTTTGTAACTATATTATTTATTATTAATTAAGATTACATAAGTTCCTATGAATGAGTCTATTTTATCATTTCAAATAAATGTTAATTATTAAAGAACATAAAATATATTAAAATTATTTATGATAATGGTTATACTCCACTTATAATTGTAAGTGAGATGGTGGTAATAATGAAATTATATAATATTTTTTTGTGTAGTTTATAATTTGAATGGAGATCTCAAAATGTTCATTGTGACAATTATAGTTACATTCATTATATTGAATTGAAGTAAGAGATTCTCAACATAGGCATATGTTTGCAGTGTTAGAAGAGGACAAAAAGAGACTAATTATAGATTCAAATTGAAGGAAATCATGACAATTTTAACACTTGAACACAAATGTTTTGCTTGCACACCATTAACTAAAGACAAAGTTTGTAGATCATTTGATAAGCAGGCTTTCTGGGTTATGATATAAGTAATATATTTTTAGATCAAGATAAGGTTGCTAAGGAAAGACTAACTTACTCTAAATCAATTCCTTATGTATCAATCAACTCCTTTACTTTTTATATAGATTGAAATATCCCATATATTTCTTATATATTAATTAGGAAAATTAGATCTCTAATCACACTTTTAATTGATAAGGTCCACTAAACCAGTAAACTAATAATTTGAACTTAATTGAATAATTTTCCACAACTATAAACTGCCACTAACGGTGGTCTCTCTCTCAAAAGAAGACTACAATAAAAAAAAAAAAATTAAGGATAAAAATGAAAATGTGATTAAGTTCCTGTACTCTGGTAATGATTAAAATCCTAATCATCAATTTTTTTTTGATAAAAATAATTTGGTGTGTCTGGTGACTTTATTTTCTCCTCCACTTGACTTTACCTCTTTTCCCCATATCCCATACACCTCTCTTTCTCTCTCTCTCCACCATCCACTTCCTTCAGCCATCTTGTACTTTCTCTATCTGTATATAAAAGCAAACCTACATAGCCTTCTACTGTTCCCACTCTCTCCTCAACACACACAACCCTTTTTCCATTCCACCATGGCAGACCCTTACTCCAATTTCTTCTCACCACCTTTCTTTCCCTACCCCTCTCCAAACCCTTCTCCCCACCACCATCCATATGCTCCCAACTTCATCAACCAAACCACCACCACCACCACCAACATCAGCCACACCACCTTTTTCCACCACCTCCACCACTTTCAAACCACTACCACTTCTTCTTCTTCTTCACCCCCTTCCCCTCCCTTGAGAGAGGCCCTTCCTCTTCTCAGTCTCAGCCCAAAAAACGATGAGGAACAAGAGGAGGAGTACCAGGATCAGGATCAGGTTTGCACTGCCATGGATGTGGAAGAGAACCTCAACAGGACCCTCCATAACCCCAAAGAGGAGGAGCAAGAAGAGGGTGGTGGTGATGACAGTGTCACTGTTGCACTGCACATAGGGTTGCCAAGCCCTAGTGCTGCTGAGATAGCTTCTGTGCTGTCTTCAGCTTGTGCCACAGACAAAGAGCAACAGCAAGGAGGAGAAGGAGGAGATTGCAACAATAATGGGATTGAGGATTCTTCTTCAGGGTTCTTGTCGAACAGGCTCAACAAGGGACAGTACTGGATCCCTACCCCTTCCCAGATTCTCATTGGTCCTACACAGTTCTCTTGTCCTGTTTGTTGCAAAACCTTCAACAGATACAACAACATGCAGGTCAGTACTAACATGAACAAATATAACCGACACTCATCTTAAAGAATAAACACCCTCCTTCTTCTTCTTCTTATTCTTCATCTTCTTCTACCAGTTTTTCTTCTAATTCATATGACAAAAACCACACACAGACAATGAATTTGTAATAAAAGGAAAACATTGTCCTTTTCTTTTTTCTTTTTTTCCTTTATATTTTTTCTTCTCCTCCCATTTTTCATATCTTCCTTTTTCCTCCAGGTTCTTTTTTTTTTTTTTTTCAGTTGTACTTGTGTCATCATTATGATAAAATTTATTTTCAGCCTTTTCGTTTTCTCGCACGGTGGAAGGGTTATGAACTAGTAATTAATATTTTCCTGGTTCAAACTGTGACTGAGATCGATGCTATATCCCTTTCGTTGATCAAACTACTCAGCCAATGTTCTTTATGTCTGGGTGCATTGGAGTGTGTGCTTCGTATCTGTTTGGCATGCAGCTGCGAATAGAACTGCAAATTTGCAGTGTTTCTTCCAGATCTCTCAGATAATGATATAAATACAACAATTAGATTTGTTTCTCTTTGTAGTTCTTTTCTGTCTGAATTCAAACACCTTCCATACCTTAAAGTCTCGCACACAGACATATGTATTAGCTGTACTCTTCCTTCTCTCTCACACCTGAATGTGACTTCTTTTTGCGTCAGATGTATATTGTAAAATAAAAAAAGTGTTAATTTATGTATATGTTTCATTAAACTTACATCACAAGAAGATCTTCTCTCTTTTTTTCTTTTTTAATTTGATTTCAGTGTCCCAGAATTAAATAATTAATAAGCGTAATTCATCACCTATATTTAGAGAAAAAAATTGAAGTGCCTGCCGAGACAGTAGTTTTCTAAGTCAGCTTAATCCAAAATCCAAACTAGTCAAGTTTAACCAGCTTTTGTTTTTCATTTTTCATTTAATGTTTAAATGTTTAGGAATGTAATTAACTAATGCAGCTTTTAATCATGTTTGCGTTGTTTTCTCTATCCTAGTTAACTTCTTTTTGCGGTATCCATAATTTTTTTTCCTTTTCTTTCTTTTGTCAGATGCATATGTGGGGGCATGGATCACAGTACAGAAAAGGGCCTGAATCTCTGAGGGGTACCCAGCCAACAGGTATGCTTAGGCTTCCATGCTATTGCTGTTCCCCAGGATGCAGGAACAACATTGATCACCCAAGAGCAAAGCCCCTTAAAGATTTCAGAACTCTTCAAACACACTACAAGAGGAAGCATGGAATTAAGCCCTTCATGTGTAGAAAATGTGGTAAGGCTTTTGCAGTGAGAGGTGATTGGAGAACCCATGAAAAGAACTGTGGGAAGCTTTGGTACTGCATCTGTGGCTCTGATTTCAAGCACAAGAGGTCTCTTAAAGATCACATCAAAGCTTTTGGAAGTGGCCATGCAGCTTATGGGATCGATGGTTTTGAAGAAGAAGAAGAGCCTGCATCTGAAGTAGAACAAGACAATGACTAATTTCATCCAGTAAAGTCCTAAGGAAAATGGAACTGGTTCTAGTTTATATATATGTCTCTATGTGAATTATCTTATTCTTAATCTTAGTTAATTTGTGAACTATTTATTTGGTATGAGTACATATCCTTGTTGAGAACCACCAAGTTTAGATGAAGGCAAACCTTTTTGTTCTTCATTCTTCTCCTTCGGTTTTCTTTCCTTTCTGATGGAATTGACACGCTGGTTACAAAGCTTTAAAGCCAGGTGTAAACCCAACTTCATTTACTTTGTTTTCATGTATAAGATTTTTCTCCTTTTCACATTAAGTTGATCAAGGCATTGTAGACAATGATTTCTAAATTGTATATGCTTTTGGCAAAAGCATATATAACTCAAGCTAATTGGTTAATAGCTAGCAACCTACACACTAGCAGCCTAAGTTGTATTTTGAATGGCACTTTCTTAGTTTGTCTGAAAATTTCAATGGTTTTAGGGTCCATTGCCATAGCTGGTCGGTTTATTGTGCTGAGATATCAGCAGCTATATTTGTTAGTCATCTACGCTTGTTGTGTGAGCGTTATGTTGACCAACATACATGTTGAAAAAAAGTTTTACTTTTCTGTACGTTGATGTGATTAGGCACTTTTGATGTATTTACAACGTTCACTGTTGCTTTCTACGTTCGTATCGTAACGTTATATGTACATTGAGCTGTGTTATATGCTTACACTGTTGTACGTATACACTCGAGAAAGGAGCTATATATGTTGCATTCTTGCTTGTCAAAATCAACAGGAAGAAGGGTCAAAATGAAGAAAAGCCTCTTTTCTCAAATCCAGAGGCTGTAGGCCTCAGCAAAGTTCAAACTTTGATGAACAATGATGAATTTGCATGGACAAAATACCTGTGGGGCATTTCATGGTTTTCTCTCCTTTGACAACTGGCTTTCTCGTCAAAATCCTCTTTGGTACGAGTCTATATATGTACCATTACAAGACAATATAATTTTAGCATCATAAAACTAAAAAATATCGACCCTATAAAATAATTAACGTCGATCTTAGGTTCACAAAAAGTATTAAATAACTTTGATACACTGCCGGTCTAGCCCATTCTACAAATATTAAATTAATTTTAGTAAAGTGTTGGCTAACTGAAAAAAAACTTGGCATCCTAAAGTTGATACTATAAAAAATTTAATTATAAATTTGAGGTTTAGAGTCGTCTTAACCACCACTAATTCACTTTTATTTTAAAATTATTTAATTTAATATTAGTATTTTTAATATTTATTTAAATTAATTATATCATTATGATTGACGCTATTGACAATAATTTTAAAAAGAAAAAAGGTTTAGTAAAAAGACTTCTATCTTCAATAAAATAAATATAAATAAAAAACTAGAAAAACAAATTATAAGAGAAGAAAAACAAGAGTATATAAATGAAAGAGATGAATGTGAATGTGAATAAAAAAAGATGAATATGAAGAGATTTATGAATATGAATAAAGATGAGTGTGAAGAAATTTATATAGAAAATGAAAAAAAAAGAGTATGATTGAGGAGATTTATATCTTGAGAGTCTTTAAATAAAAAATAAGTTTTTATATGTTATTATAAAAGTTAAATTTTTCTTTTGTGTACTGGGTGTTTTTTGTAAATAGATTAAAATAACCTCTGTACTTATTATCATGTTGAGCTTCCTTCCAATTCCATTAATCCACATTTTGTATGTATGAGTTTGATCATTGTTAACTCTTACATTAAATTGTTGACCTGTGACAATTCCAACTAGAACCATTCTCTCCTCTATTCCCATTTGTTATTAACCTAAACCCCTATATTTATGATTTATTTTTCTATATAGTTAGATTTGTTAAACAATCTCTATTCCATTTATCTTTTCAAAATTTAAATCTTATTCCATTCCTTAACTTCTAAGTAATATTTTTTCTCAAACCAATTCTCCGTATTCCTTGCCTCACATATATTCTTGAGGTCTTGCTGTCATCCTAAGTCATAAGGATTTTTACATGTTTTTCTAAGTTGTCTTCGGTTCCCATACTTAAATTTAATTATTTCCTTCCATAACCTATAATTCTCCTTAATTACTCTCAATTTTTACTTCCCCACGAGTGTCTCGTTAAACCTTTGTATATCTTTTATATCTAAACCTCTACCTTCTTTTGTTCTACACATACTCAACTATTTCACCCAAAAAAAAATTCTTGCCTTCCACGTCTCATTTCTGCAAAATGACGCATTATTTCCTTTGGACCATTTTTCATTAGAATAATAATCTTGTACACCTGCCATAATATCTTTTATAAATATATCCCAGTTATTTTTTATTAAGTTGAAATTAAATACCTCTTGCTTCCCTTACACCCCAAATTGCCTCTTGTATCTTTTTCTTCTTTCACTACAAGAAAAAGATTATTTAGAAATCAATTTTTAGCTATTAAATAAAATGATAGTTAATTATGACCAAAATGATCTAGAAATTAGATTTTAGTTGATAAATAACTACAAAATAAAAGTAATAATTGAATTTAGTGACCAATTAAGTCAAAATAATTAGTATATAAAATTAACTACCAAGATTTTAACCACTTATATTATTAGATTCTAAATTAGTCTCTAATTTAATTAGATACCAATTTAAAATATATCCGTAAAACTAGTTGTTAAGTTATCCTTCTAAGAGAGTAACTTAAAATGTCCTCTATCTAATTTGACCTTAATAACATCCTTCTCCTCAAACAGTTTTTCAAAGAATCCTTTTACCTCCTCTTTCACAACCAAGGGTCTTCAATCCAAACTCCTTGATCGTTTAAACCCTTTATACCATTTTTATTCTCCTCGAGTTCATAATTGAATGAAAGATTTTTGAATTGAACTCTCTAAGAGTTATCCATTTAGTTCTAACTCTCTATTTTAATGATTCTTGCTTATAACTTACCTTTTTCAGTTCTACAAACAACCCTTTTCTCTCACTTCTCCTCTCATCATCTAAACCAAGACTCTTTAATATGATCCAATTCGTTAATTTTTCCTATTAAATCTTTTTTTCTTATTTATCTCCCCAAAAACTATTTTATTTCATCCTTCAAGGATCTTTTTTTAAGCATTTTCATTTTCTCCTTAACCTTGTATATCTTTGTCCCATTAACTTTATAGGTTTTCCAAAAATTTTCCACAATCTCTTTTATTCTTTTATATTGATGCCAAACATCCAAAACTCTAAAAGGGTTCAGGACTCCAATCCACCTCAGATGTTTTTAAGTCTAGGTCATAATGGTGAGACACCACCCTATCTAGCACCTCTTGTTTATTCCCTGACTAAATATTAATCCTCTATGGGATACTAACACTCTATCAATTCTACTTATTGTACTATTAGTCCTATGCTAAATAATTTTTCTGTCAATCATTGGTACATCTATAACTTCCAGCCTTTCTGAAAAATCATTACGTGTCATTACATGATTGAAGAGTGTGATGACAAAAATATAAAAGATCAAGTTGCTACATACAAGTTTGTGGTGCATATATTGTTATGATTGTAGCTGTAGGTCATTGGATAGCCTTTTCAACCCGTGAAGCTAAAAACATACGTCAGCTTTTTGTTGGGGGTGCATGATGCTCTTTTGCTTTGCATAGTGGGAGAGGAGACGATGTGTTTGTTGATGGATAGAACATATACCAATTCGAGATTCACCCTTGCTCGGAAAACTCAAACCAAATGATTAGCTTTTGAGGCAAATTAAACAAATACAAAAATTTTACAAAAGGAGGATATCGAAAGATTTAAGGGTAGGGTTGGAGATATCATAATGGTCCCGGTTTGAAGTTTGTGAGGCATATAAGGTTGTGGTATATGTATTTGGTTATGTAAAATTACTAAACATTAGTTTATAAACTGAGTTTGCAAAAACAATCCAAGTTTTACTTCTGCTAAATAGTTTTCAGACAACATTTTAACATATAAACGTATTTCTTCTTTTGAAGATAATGAGCATTCTGAACTTTACCAACGAGCTCCTTGTTAGATATCTTATTCATTATTTGAACATATATATGTGATAAAAGTTCAATTTTCTGATAGTAACTTTTTTAGAAATAGAACTTATTTTAATGATGTTTATGTTCAGGAAATTAGTATCATGAATCCCGTGATAAAAATATTTGTATATGTTTGATTTCATATCAGGTTAACTCAAACATAGATCCATAATTCACATTCAAGCTAAAATCACTTACTTTAAATGGTAAATACTTTTTCACAACCAAATATGAACACAGAACTTCTAAAGCGAAATCATGCATTTTGATTTTAAAAAGAAACAAAAAACGTGATTTGCAGCTTTAGGTATGTTTATAGAGAGAGGGGATCGGAAAAGGTGAGATAGAGCTGAAAACTGTGAGGGTGTGGAGCCCAAGTTGTGTTGGTTGGGCTGATTAGCAACATGTACAGATGCCTCCTACAGTACATGCATCCCTCCCCTCTCTTCCTTCTAAGGGATAAACTGTAGATTGAATCGACCTTTCGGACAAATTTTATTTAATTTTGACCACACCCTCCTTCCTTTTCAGTTCTTAACCTCATCCCTTCAAGCTCAAGAAAAACTAGTATGCATAATGCATGTGTACTGTTTACAATTATCAACAGAAGAACACGACACCAACAAAGTTTTTAGCTCACCAAGTGAAATAACAAGATACTGTTTAGCTTAGTTAAAAATTAAACAGTATTATTCTCTACACAAACAGTATTATTTTGTACTGAAATTAACTTAACATAATAACATGTACAGCAAGTTCAAGATCTTGTACCGTTATAAAGAAGAAGAAAAATTTGAATGAAGTAACCTTCCTCTATTCATAATGTAAAATTGCAGATTCTTACTTAATGAACTGTAATTGTAGCCTGTATTAAAAAAATAACTGCAGTTGTTCATCAGTTGCATTTATCGACAAGTTTCACTGTTTCTAAAATTTAAAAGCATCACCTTGTTATATAAATGGTTGATTAGTCAGATTTTGTCTTCACTACAGTGATCTTCTGTAAAGGATTGCTGAATCCTAGTATTGATTTTTATTTTTCCTCTGTTAGGAGGAGGGAAACCTAATAAAGATTATAGTTCAGTTTTTTTAAAAAGATTAGTTCTCAGTAAAGTGGATTCTCAACCAATATTTATCAGTAAAATAGAAAGACACAAATATTAATATATAGTAATAGTGGATTAATATTGAAAGAAGAAAATGCAACTAAATTAGGATTAAAAGACTTTACCTTAATAAATACAATCTATTTGGCAGTTGTGGAAGAATAATTTTGTGAGTTAACCCAGAGTGGAATGTCAGTTGATGACCATGTGGGTTACTAATTCCTTGCTGACTGTGAAGAATGCTGCTAATAATGGACGAACTCTCACTGTACACAATAAAATAAAAGCATTTATTGACCATCAATATCCTACCCGTTTGTTCAGGAGATGAACCCCACCACCATATTCACTCTTTCCTTCTCTCTCTGTCTCGTCTCACCATCATCTTTTTCATTTCCACTGCATTTATTCCTTTATGGGAAGTCCCTATCTCAAAACCACCCATACCCACTATATGTCCTTCAACGTCAATACATGCCATCCTCAATCATTATGGCCTCATTTTCATTTATTTTTGGGAAACTATGTTCAAAAATATCAACACTATCCCAAAAAGGCTTCACAATAAAGATACCTAACACACTTTCAAATAAAATATACGTGACACTAGTATAAATCCATGCATGTACATGCACCATCTTTAGAATTAGACCTATATAGGTTTGGTTGTAATCCCAATATTTTTCTTTCTTAAATATAACATATAACATCTCTTTTTCCTTCTAATTAATAGTTGAACATACTGTAGAAAGAGAGTTAATGTAATTCCTTGATCTACTGAGCCATGACCATCTAAAGCACACAAACAACCCAACACCCAATAATATGTTAAATGTGATATTCTGCTTTTGTGTATTCACATTCCTACACAGTAGGGACATCTTTGTCTCCTTCAGCTCGAATCACCTGTTTTTTATTCATTCACACACACACACACTATATATTATCCAACACATTGTAAAGTATTTAATACTTATTTTGTATTATTGTAACAAATTATCCTCCATCTACCTTTTACTTGGCTAATAAATGCTTGAGTTATTGTTTAGTCCCTGTTTGAATACTTCGAAGACAATTAATACTTTTATATTAGTACAATTAATAAAGTTAAACTAATATATTTTGTCCACTCTTGAATAATCTAAATTATATTTTAACATCTAAAATATGAATCCAAATTAACATCCTAATATATCTCAATCCTAAATTAATAAACACTTAGGTGAATAATTAGATGATTATGCAGGGGGAGGTTTTGTTGGAGGAATTTTTTGGACTGGTAAGATTACTTGTATTAGCTGATGCAGGTGTTATGCCTAGAGGCTATGTAAACACTACTGAATTTGTAAAAAGATTAGAGCATTCTAAATGTTGCTTTTATTTGTTTATTTCTTATTATCGATAAAAAAATTATTATATGATAATTAGATATTAAGGTGGTTATGGACGCACAATAAGTTTATATAAGTAAAAATTCATTAAAAATTATAAATAAATGTAGATTCCAAATATACACAATTTATTAAATTGAGTGTTGAAATGTCTTTTCATATATCCTTATTTGTCAGTACCCGAAAAATACAACTCTACATAACAAAAATTGCATTTGGACCTAATAATTTGTAATTAATTTTTTTATGAAGATTGAAACACTTCATTTATACTTTTAAATTATATATTTTTTTTATTGTTGATAAAAAAGAACTGCATATCTTAGAAAAAAAAAATCTCGATATTGCAAAATACATCTCGAGAATAACTATTTATATGACACCACATGCATGTCGAAAGTAGCTACATCATATAATAGATTGCATATCCAGGCAACGAGAGAATGGAAAAAAAAATGCATCTTCATAATTGTTTGCCTAATCTATTTATAGCATAATCTTCATAATTCTATAGCATAATCTTCATAATTGTATAAATAATATTCTATATTATTTATAAACAAAAGAAAATTTTAAATTTATGTAAATATGTTTTAAAAATCTCTAATTTAGTGTTCTTTAGTGTTTTTTTTTTTTTT
>Ga0209489_100882_pt1 | contig 60005 bp, 39 predicted proteins | sample SiratrowhiteBW_FD_187527 | JGI IMG/M metagenome (GOLD analysis project Ga0209489, IMG submission 187527) | Root nodule microbial communities of legume samples collected from California, USA - Siratro white BW (SPAdes) (version 2) | ecosystem: Host-associated > Plants > Roots > Nodule | place... | reverse complement strand
CTAAGTTCTAGACCAAGCTTCAAATCTTCATGAATCTTCATGCATTCCACATATGATCATAGGTCTTGAACTTCTTCACACATGGTTGGCTTCATCAAATCACTGCAGCAGTCCACTGATGCTAACACACCTAAAAATCGTCATAGAAAAGATAGTAAAAATAAAAATTCAAAATTTTAAAATTAAAATTTGGCACTGGATATATCACGTTGGTTAGGTGTCTCTAACTGATGTGATATATACTGAAAACCACGTCGGTTGTTATGCGAGTGAATTTTAAAGAAAATTTGGTAAAATTTGGTTACATACTAAATCGGTTGGGAGCTCCAACCAACGTAGTATGTCCCACGAGTTAAAATTAGGGATTTCAAGAAAAACATTAACTCTTGGGTATCACTTTTCTCTTACTCTTACATTTTATTCTCCTTCACCTTCTCCTTCTCCTCACCCTTGATGTCTCCTCCTCACTCTCGCTCGCTGCCTCACCCTCGCTCGCTCCCTTCTCTTCACCCTCGCTCGTTGCCTCCTCATCACCATTGCTGCCTCACCCTCGCTCGCTGCCTTCTCCTCTGAACCTTCTCGTGGTGCCGCTTTTATTCTCACTAGTTTTCATTTGTATTTGGCTTAATGTCGCTTTCTCTTCTCACATTTGCATCTTTCTTGTTCACTGGTTTTGCTAGGGTTTGTTTGGCTCCATTTTCGGCTTCTTCCATGTTTGTTTGGTGTGCGTAGGTTGATTGCTTGGTTCAACACCCTTTACCTCTTCACTTTACAAGAGGTTTGCAATTTTGTAAAATTCATTAAAAATAGTTAGAAATTTATTTTTGACCCAAAAATTTTATCAGCATCTTGATTTAGTATATCTTTGAAGGTAGAGTTTTTATATTGTATAGGTTTATCATAGATTTAGGATTTGAAAAATTTAGGACGAAAAAACTTCAAACGACCATAACTTTTGATAGAGAACTCGGATTGAGGCGCTCCAAAAAGTCTAGGATCATTGTGAGAGGTGGGTAGGGAATGTGGCAGTTACACGAACCCACTCTTTTTAATTTCCAGAGCTTTTTTTTACTAAGTCAAAAGTAGAGTGTTAATATATAGAGTGTGGAAAGGGATTCAGGTGACTATTGTGTTGGAGATTTGGAACTACAGAAACAAGGTGTTCTTCAAAGGTTGAGTCGTGGATGTTGAGGAAATATTTAGTCTAGCTCAACTAAAGGGATGACTTTGGCTTAAGTACAAAATGATGAGAACCTCTTTTTCGTATTCGGATTAGCACTTTTCTCTAGTGAAGTGTCTCCAATCCTTGGTTTAGTCATATTTGTCCAAGATAGGAGTTGTTAGCGGAATCTAGATGATACAGGTACGGAAGCTAGTAAGCAGTTTTATTAATATGGCAGAATAGTAGTTTGTTTATTTTGCATGTACAAGCGGGTGGGGAGATAAGACCAAATTCAGCAACTAAGATAAGAGGACTAGACATAGGAAGCATAGGAGTTTTGGTTCTTCAGCGTTTGCTATACTTGGTTGGCTATAAAATCTTTTTTGTTAGGTATTCATATTTGTAGAAGTATCATACGTGGCACTAGTATGTTTGATTTTCTCCTTATTGTGTCCTATAGTAGTATAGTAGTACTTATAGTATAACTATAGGTTATACTGATAGACGTTTTGTGTGGTATAAGGATCAGAGTATTCCTAAAATCCTTCTTTCTATTTAATTTTTTTTTGCTGTTAAAAAAAATTAGACTTTGTCTTTAGGATTAAACATTGGTTTTGCGTAGCTTATATTATAGAAAACACGTATTTTCAAAAGTTTTAGCCATGTTTTATTCTGCATAGCTATAAGACTAACTCCTAGGTCAGTAACTAAAGCCTTGTCTGAAGTGGCAATTCAAGGATTCAAACTCCAAGAATTTTTCAGCATAGTTTTAAGACCTATTTCCGATAAGACCAATTACTATCATGTTGCTTAGCCCTTCTCTCGAACAAAATGTTACGTAAAATTCTCTTAAAAGAACTGTTCCCAAAAAATAAATTTCTTTTCAGAAAAAATCACCGGGGTGCTTAATTATCGGGCCAGACCCTTTGGGCTCTTTCCTGGTCTATCTATTTCACCTGTTGTGTCCACATCATAGCTTACCTCACGTTAAAGAATTTGGTTGCAATTAATTTCACACCAACCTTTCCTCTTAATCCTCTAAAATCAGTTAAAAAGGTTTTTAAGTTGCATAAAACGTGTTAATTTTACTAAAGTGGTGTAATTTTGAATGTATATTACTGAAATGCACAAATTTTTTAAAGTTACGTATATAAGTTAAGTAAGCCGTACTTATATGATACAATTTTATTTTAAAAAAGTTTTGTTACTAAAATCGTGTTTGAAAAAGATGACTTTTGTATTTTTAGAAAAATTGTGTAGATTTACTACGACTTTATTTAATATAATCACCTATTGATTATAAGTGAAGTTATGCTAGAGTGGTGTTATTTGATTTAGTTAAAGCTGAAGTCCTGAATGGGTGACATGTAATCAGATAATATCAAAATCGTCTAACTTTAATATACCTTTTATTTTAACATTTTTTTTAATTTTCTTTCTATGTTTGATATATATATATATATATACATATATATGTATATATACATATATACAGGTGATTGCTATTTTTTTATTACTTGCTTATATCAAAATCTTATTTATGAAAAATAAAAAAGTTATTAATTTGTTATTGAAAACAGTGAACTAATTTAATAAAAAAATTAATTATAACAAAAAAAAACATAATAATTGATTTTTTAAAAATTAACAATAATGCAATAATAACAAAAAGTAACATAGTAGTTGATGTTCTGAAAATCAATTATAAAAAAGTAATGGCATATTTTTAATATATAAATGCATAAAACTAAACAATCTAATTTTCATTATAACCCTAAACACAAACCTTACTAATTTTCATATTTTTAATATATTTTTTTCGTAATTGCATAATTTTTATTTAAAAAGAAAAACAACTACTATGTCATATTTTTTATAATTGCACAATTGTTAGTTTTTACAAAATCAACTATATGTCTTATGTTTGTTATAATTAATTCTTTTGTTAAATCAGATCACGGTTTATTAATAACAATCTCTTTTTATTTTTCACTAATAAGATTTTTATATAAAGAATTAAAAAAACATCAATTTTTTAAATAATAAATATATAATAAATATAAAACGAAAATTAAAGTTGTGTTGGAGTGTCTACAGTTCAGAATTATTTGATTGAAGTTGAAGTAGTACATAAGTATCACATTAAGTTTTAATCAAATAACATTGAACTCATGTTATGACTTAAATAAAAAAAGTTAACCAATACTGATTACACGAACTAAAATCATGGTAGACCTCCACGACTTTCATAGAAACGCAAAAGTAGTTTTTTTTTTTTTCAACACAACTTTAATACAATCTTAAATGAAATAGTAACACGATTTTTTTATAATAAAATTATGTCATAAGAGTACGACTTATCTATGTATGTAATTTTAAAAAGATTTACTTATTTGAGTAATATACATTCAAAATTATACGACTTTGATAAAATTCTACATATAACTTACCTATTTTAAAATACACCTACCATCTATGACCATTATCAATCATATACCACAATCAATTCATTTAATCATTCATTTAACACAATTGCTTGCTTGATATTTTCAAGTTGGTAAAATAGTGATACATGTAAGGATCTAGAAGTACTTGAAGAAAAAAACGAGGAACAACATCAAATAGTACAAATAAGAAACATGACTAAACGGGAGAAAGGGGAACAAATAAAGAAAAAGTTTTAAGGAAGAATGATAAAAGGAAAAATTAGAGCTTTGGAAGAGGAGATTAAAATAATAAATCTGTTGGGAGAATTCAAGGGGGAAACATCGGAGAAACAAACAAGAATGAGAAATGAGCCAACCCATATAAGGGAATGACGCCACCTTCAACCCAAAACCTTAAGGCATTAGGTCTGTGAGTCTTCTTTCTTATATATTGCTCAATTTTCTCATTCCTACCCAATATGGGACTTGGACTCACACTTGAATACCTAACAATCTGCCCCTCAATTCTCAAACCTGAGTACATTACTCATGAGCGCTCACTCTTGTACCGTCGTTCACACACTTATACGGGACACACTTGCCTGAAATCTCCATCACGAAAACTTTTGATATAGTGTCAAACTGTACTCGATCAAGCCGCAAACCATTGGCTTTGATACCACTTGTTGGGAGAATCTGAGGAGAAAACACCGGGGAGATCTCACAAGAATGAGAATCGAGTCAACCCACATAAGGGAATGACACCACCTTCAACCCAAAACCTTAAGACATTAGGTTTGTGGGTCTTCTTTCTTATATATTGCTCAACTTTCTCATTCCTACCCAATCTGGGACTTAGACTCACACTTGAATACCTAACAATCTCTCCCTCAAGTGAGAGTCCCTCCTTCACATTGATACACTCCCCCTCGAGCGGAAGCATTCTCAAACCCGAGTACATTACTCATGACCCCTCACTTGTATCGCCGTTCACACACTTATACGAGACACGCTTGCCTGAAACCTCTGTCAGGAAGACTTTCGATACAAGGATCAAACTGTACTCGCCCAAGCCGCAAACCAACGACTCTGATACCATTTGTTGGGAGAATCCAAGGGGGAAACACCAGAGAGAAAAACAAGAATGAGAAATGAGCCAACCCATATAAGGGAATGACGCCACCTTCAACCAAAAACCTTAAGGCATTAGGTCTATAGGTCTTCTTTCTTATATATTGCTAAACTTTCTCATTCCTACCCAATGTGGGACTTGGACTCACACTTGAATACCTAATAAAATCAAATAGAGCTCTTGAAGGAACTTAAGAAAATGCAAGAGGAGAAGAAAAGTAATTTGAGAGAAACATCTAACTCTTAGAGTTTTCCAAGTAAAATGCACCAATCAAATTAAAGTGCAAAGATTGTCACATCATCAAGAAGTATCATTACCTCTTCCAGCTAAATGCAACTTCCATGATTACTTTCAAAAACTACCCATATCCCTTCCTAAATTCTGAAAACCACCATTTGTATATACATGCACCTTCCAAACCACCTTTCACACTTTTAAGAGATTAACTACTCTTAAACATAGTTAAATTTGTTAATTATTTGTTAAACTTGTGAGCATTGGGACGTCCATAAACACTATAAATAGGAGTCCTCTCTTTTGTACAAAAACAAGTTGATGAGTATGAATTTCTTTGAGAAATTGTGAGAGTTCATAAGTTGTGTCTCTACTCTTTTCTTTTATTCTTATATTGAGAAGCCTACACAAGTGTGGATCCTCCTTCACTCATCCTTTAAGATTTCTAATATTGAAGGTGGCGTGTTCAATCATCTTCTTCCTCAATCCATTGTTAATTTTAACTTCTTTAGTTTCATGTTTCCATACTTGTAAATCCATTGATTTCTCTCTTTGCCACAAGCATGGCTTCCATGGTGTTTTCATTTGCGCCACTTTGAGTTCTATCTTGAAGAAATATCATCTTCATCTTCCTTTTGGTTTGGTCTAGATCCTACACCTCTTCAAGGAGTCATATCAAACAAACTTTTGGTTCTATTATCTCTGGTAAAGAGATTCAATGATAGAATGCACTTTCAACTTTCTTCTCATTAGAATTTCCTTGTCTAAATGAAAGTGGCAAAACCAAAGACTATATTTGTTTAGGCTGGTGTCGTGCTATCATTTGGAGTGAATATTATTATCATAGTAGAAACAATTTTTGAGAACTACAATCTTTCCAAATAATTCTAAACTTCTAAAGCTTATGTTTACCAACTTTTTCGGACAAAAATAAAGACACAACAAACTAGTCACCATTTTTTTTTCTTGAACCAAACTTAAAAACATTTTTCAAATCTAGCAAAGTAGACTAACTAGTTGATCCAAAGTACTGTATGCAGCTTTTGAGACTGCAAAAGCAAAAGGTGTCACCAATTAGTTCACCATGAACAACATACTTTTTGCAACTTTCATCATATGAAGAGTTCTCTTCAATATAATAAGAAAGCTTATTAATTTGATTAGCATATAAATTTTTCATTGTTCTATCATATGCAACAAAAAAATCATACATGAATAACATTAGTCTTCATATTAACGTTCTAGGAAGATTTGCATTTTCACTAAAACAACTAGCACTGGTTGTAAAAAAATGAACAAAACATTCTAATGGATTGAATCCAGTTAGAAATTATCTTTTGACAACAACACATGGAATGTAAGTATTATCATAAATAAAGCACACCACACTATCCAACCCAACCCTCTTTTGGTCTCCCTCATCAATGGATCAACTCAACTGAAACATGAAGGGGATAACCTTCTTATTTATGAGTGTTATAAGTTCTCAATTGGACAGCGTTAATGCAAAACTAGGCAGCCTAGAAGGAAGGTTTACAAAACTGGAACAAAAATATGTTGATGGAGGAAGATAAATAAAGTAGAGTAAATGAAGTATAATGTAAGATCTAGAAAATAACTCTATAATAAAAACATATTAAAACCTAGAAAAAGGTTTAATAAATAGAAAAACTCAGTTATTCAGTTTCATTTTTATAAAAACCACCAACTTTCTCTATCTAAGAAGTGGTTTTTTCCCTTTTCTCTACTTTCTCTCTAAAACTCCGCTTTCCTTCCTTATCAGAATGATGATTAGAGGTCACCCCTAGATTCTTGACGTTGAGTAGAGTAAGAGTGTCTGATAACATTCTTGAACAGTGTAAATTTATTTTTTGCTCATCTTCCTCATGGTCAGTTTAAGATAGATTCTGTTCTTGATAGTGGTATTTTGTATGTGTCCTTTGAGGCATCACAATAAGTCCATCTTGGTCCATTGTCCTAGTAGTGTAGTCTAACAATTGATCATAAGCTCTCGGTGCAGGTTAGGTTGCCCATGATTTTAGGTTTTTGAAACTCCTTTGAGTGTCTCTACTCTATATAAGTAAGGGAAGCTAGTTTGAATGTTGTTAATAGATATTGTAATTACTTGTTTTATTAAGTATGAATTGGATACATTCGAATTAAATCCAATAAATGTTTATGTATGATATCATGCAGTATCAATGTTTGTGAATGATATGTAATGGTGGTTGAACATAGTATATTTAGGAAAGGAGATACACATGTTGAGATTTGTTTAGGATGTGCATTATTTATGAATTTGTTCAATAAGGAGGTTCATATGACTGTTACGATGTGAAAGAGAATTGATTGGACCAAATCATATAAATTAACAACTTTAAATGATTGGGCTACAATGTGGAAAAAAAACTAATTGGACCAAATCATACGACTACGCTACGATGTGAAAATAACTAGTTAGACCATATCATATGGATTAACAGGTTCATATGACTGCATTACAATGTGAAAAAGAACCAATTGGATGAAATAAATCACTAAAAAAAAAATTAAAATTACATACAGGCAAAATCCGTATGTAATGTGCCCTTATGTAATGGCCAAAAATATGTATGTAATCATTTTACATATGAATTTACATACAGATGAAAATTCGTATGTAATATGCTCGTAGGTAATTTACATACAGATTTGTTCTGTAGGTAACGAATATTGTTTAAAAAAATTTATTTACAGTTTTTTTCTTTTCAATTTTATTACTATCTTTATATTTTATTTTTAGTATATCTATTTTTTGGTAAGATTCGAACCCAAGTCCCACATGCACTAACAAAACTGAACTTACCACTAAATCAGAGCAACATTGTTGTCAAAATATGATTATTAACATTCCTATTATAATTATTGTTATTATTATTATTATTACTATTATTATTATTTTTGTAATTATAATTTCTATAATTAATAGTAATACTAATATTAACATTATTAATAATATTTATAATATTAAGAATAATAATGATAATGATAATAACATTAATAATAACAACAATAATATTTTGTTAATAATATTATTAATAATAACAACAGTTTTATTTACATATAAATAATATTAATAATATTTATAATAATAATATTAACAATAATAATAATAATAATAATGATAATAACAATAATAATAATAATAATAATAATAATAATAACAATACTATTAATAATATAATAATAATATCAACAGTAATAATAATATAATAATATCAATAATATTATTAATTTTATTATATTAGTAATAATAATAATATTAGCATTTATAATAATAATGTAATAATAATAATATTAATAATGATAATAATAATGTTAATATTAATAATAATAAAAGTAATTATGACAATAATAATTAATATGATTAATATTTATGACAACAATAATATATTATATTAATAATAATAGTATTAATAAAAATATTAATAATAATATCAATAATATTAATAATAATATTATTAATGTTAATAATAATAATATTTATAATAATAATAATGTTAATAATAATAATATAAATAATTGTATGAATTTATATACGAATTTAATCTTTATGTAATAAACCTGGATACAAATTCATAAGTAATTTCGTATAATGTTGATTTTCAATATGGATTATATTATATACGAATTTACATACGGATTAAATTCGTATGTAATATCCTGGACAAAAAATTTGTATGTAATTTTATATGTAATGTTGATTTTTAGTATAGAGTGTATTACATATGAATTTACATATGGATTTAATGTAATATCCTAGATGCAAATCGGTATGTAAAAATTCGTATGTAATGTTGATTTTATATAGGGATTTGAATCCGTAGATAATTTCGTATGTAATGCTGATTTTATATATAGATACAAATTAGTAGATAAAATTTCGTAAATAACTGTGCTACAATGTGAAATTTTACATATGGATTTTCATTCGTATATAATTTCCGTAGATAATTTGAGTTTTTTTTTTTTGTAGTGAATTGGATCAATAGATTCATATAACTGTGCTACAATGTGAAAAAGAATCAATTGGATCAGATCGTATGGATTAAACTTGTCATATGAGTGTATTACGGTGTAGAAAAAAAATCAATTGGACCAAATCATATGGATCAATAGCTTCATATAACTGCGCTATAGTGTGGAAAAGAACCAGTTGGACCAGATCATATGGATTAAACTTGTCATATGAGTGTGATGTGTTAATGATAATGTGATGTATGAGATGAAGTACGAACGCCATATGTGTTGTAGTTTGGTTAGGATAGAAAATTAATTTATGATTATATATTTTAAAACTGTCTAGCTTACCCTTCTTTTTGTGTGGTGTTTGTTTTGTTTTTAAATCTATGATGATCGTGTATTATACGTGAGCAGAGGATTTGACAGGTGGTGTAACTCCTCAGCGAGCTAATATAGAAGCTTTAGATTATATTAATATATCTCTATTAAATCCTCTGTGGACAGGTATATTTTGAAATACTATTATGAATGTATGCATATTTCTACATATGTCTATTATTGAATTTATGCGTGATATAATTCTTATTATATGAAAAATATGAAATGTTAGATAGAACAACTACAATTATTGCTTTTACTACAAAAAGAAGACCATGTTAATCATGAAGACTAATTAGATCAAAGCTATGATAACCTAAGCATATGACCAGACCAAAAACAGGTAAAGAAACATAAGACAAAATATGTTGTAGAATCCTAAACAACATACAATTGCTTTAAGAAGTAGGAACAAAAAGAATGAATGAATTAACAAAAAGTAGACATGGTAATATAAGGAAAGAAAGAAACTCAAAGACTCAAAGCAACTAAGAAACGAGACAAAAAAGTAAACAAGAAAAAAAAAAAAAAAAAAAACAAAAAAAAAAAAAAAAAGAAAAAAAAAAAAAAAAAAAAAAAAAAAAAAAAAAAGCTCAAGAACTTATCTCATGAACTCGAGAATTTATGTATGGGGCAAGTAGTTGTATATATAAATGGCCTAACTACTGTTACAAGCTTGACCAAATCAATGTGGGACTAAAAGCTTCAAAAAGTGGCATCACACATGAAAAGGAAGTGTCTCCTAAAATTAGCCTAAACATGACCTATTCTACATGATGTGAAACTTCCTTCCGTACGTTCTTCCTCCAACGTACGATGTCTTCTTTTATGGGCTTGGGTGTCTCACATAGACCCGATTAGAGATCCAAAGCTAGCTCAAACATATTTCTACAAAATCCTCCAAATTACAAAGAAATATGTACACCTATACAATTTGTACATGACAAAAAAAAAAAAAGAAGAAAATCCCAGTATTCTACTCTCCAAAGTAGTGGAGTCTTCTTAATTAAGGTTTCATCTTCTTCTATCCTTTTAGTCATGGACCTTATTAAGGCCCCAATCTATTGCTTTATAGATGGTCCTCTATCATGTTTCATTGTTAATATTTATTAGTAGTTTTTTTAGGGTTTAGTAGAATGTGTTTCATTTTAGTTATTTGCTTAAGCTACAATATTCCTTGCTCATACGATATACTTACAATGCTTAACCCAAGAAATTATTACCCTTAAGTAACCTAATTTCATGCATAAGCAAGCATTCCAACATATTCACTTAAGTGACAGGTCTTCCAATATATACCCGTTGCAAGTGACACAATCTCACGTACTCACTTAAGCAATAGGGCTTCGATTGACTTGAACCTTTATAGGTTGATAGGATCTTGATCAACTCAAGAGGTAGAATGAAAAAATCTCCATGGAAGAAGTATTCAATCAATGCAACAATAAGCATTCAAGGAGGATTGAATTCGGCAATGACTTAAAACTTAAGAAAACAATAATAGTAAAGAATAATAAAAATTGATTGAAGAGAGAAGGATGGAGGAACATACCACATTTAATCCATGAATCAAAGGATAAGTGCAAAAGGATTCACCACTTGAGAAAATTTCTCAAGATAAGAATCAAAATAAAAGAAGAGAAGAACTCAAACTTTCACAAATCTCACAAATGTGATTTCATTCAATTTCCAATATGAATTTTATAATGAGAGAACATCCTTTATATAGTGAGTAAGGGACAAAAAAATAAAGTTAACTTTGTTGATCAAGAGTTAACTCACTTAACTATGCTTAACATCTCTCAATCTCATAAAATTAAGAAGTGTATATGGTAGTTCCTAAAAGTTAGGAAAAAGTAATGATTACATGTGAAAAGCAATGATGACTAAGAGAAGTATGCATATGTGATTCCACTTGTGGAGTTTCAATAGTCACAAATGTTTGAAGATTCAAATGGAAGAATTCAACTAACCCATATGTTCATGTGAGTATCATGTGCTAGTTTAGAAACTCGAAAAGACACTTCTAATTCTTTACAATTTAGAATATGTTTATGTTTCAACCATCAAATACTTACTTCTATCAAGTTCTTCCTAATATCTAAGAATTCATCACGCACAATTCTCTAATTTTATCTTCCAAAACTTTAAGTCTCCCTCTACTCAACCTTCCTTGGTATCTCTATCAACTTTCTTTTTTTTATCTTTATTTGTCATGTTTTTTTGTTTGTACTCCTTTAAAATATTCTCTTTTTTCTTCCTTAATTACTTCTTGATATTTATTTATATCATCAATCCATGCAACCAAACTTACACTCTAAACTAGCACATGATACAAATTTTCTGCATATGTCGAAACTCGAGTTAAGCGAGATTCAACCCCATCACTTAAAACATCCATTTTTTTCACTTTAAGTGAAACTTTATTCTTTTTGCTTACAACAATTTTCGTCTCATTTCAAGTCTTTTTTCTTTTTTTCATATAACTGTCGTTTTAAGCCATCATTATTTCACTCCGGTAACTTATCATTTGATGATGAATCTTTGTGTCATAATTTGCAAGGAATTCTTATACGTGATTCTTATTCATTTTCCATGCCCAAAGTTTTGTAACAACTCTTTTATAACAACTTTATATTGTGTTAAAATTTTTGTAACAAATTTTTCAGTATTGTGTGATAATTTTTTCTTACAAAAGAATATTTTTTCAGTAGTGGATGGTTGTTCAACTTTGAGTGTACGAGACTTCTCTTTATGAGTTGTTATAGCACTAGGAGTAACACTCTCAAGACAAGGTTTTTCGTGTAAGTAAAAGTAAAATAGTATATATTCTGATTTAAAAGTATAAATGAATAAAAAATGTTTTCACTTAAATATCTTAAATCAATCATATAAAATGGTTTCGAAATTAATGAAGATGTCATACCTAAGGTACAAGTCCAATCACTTGAATGAAATAGGGCATTGGGTTACTTGTAATTGTGAGGTATCTATTACACTCGAAGACAAGTTTTTTCGCGAAACGATTGTATTTCTAACTATATATATATATATATATATATATATATATATATATATGCTAGTGGATATTAACTTTAAACGGACAACATGAGATAAGAGTTGGAGTAACAAAAATGAAAATATTAAGATGGATATATGGTCATATAAAAAAGAACAAAATATGGAAGAAAACATTAGTGTAAAACGTATTGATGGAAAGATGATGGAAAACGATTTAAGATGCTTTGGTCATACACGAAAAAGTGCAACAAAATATGTCAGTTAAAAGAGGAGATGGTATCATTTTTAGTCTCGTAAAAAGAAAAGGAGAAAGGTCAACAGAACAATATAAGATATTGTTAGGAGAGATTTCACGCTAAATAATACTCCTAAAAGTGTGACTTCTAACCATTTTGAATGACGTTGCATAATTCATGTAGTCCATCTCAGCTAGTAAAATAAAACATTTGTGGTTATTATTTTTTTAAAGATTTGATATCCTTGTTTATAGTGGAATAATAAAAGGATTAATTAACAATTTTGATGGTTACAAGGTACATTTTGCATTGAAACAAATAATATATATATATATCATCCTAAAAACGGTATTAAAAGATCATTCAAAATAAATTATCAATAATCAATAATTATAGTAATTTGGATGATTACAAGTGTACTATAATGCTTATTCATTGCTCTTCTGATGTTCACCTGATTGAAACTATGATTAAACAGTTAAACAAGTAAGGGACGTAAGAACCAAGATTTGCACTAAGAATGCTTGCTGTTTCTTCCGAGTAGGTTTGGTTTTTAACAAGAAACCACAAGAAAAACCAAGACTCAAGACCACATTCCTCTAGCACCAAACCGTTTTCAAATTTTATGACATGTAGTTTCATTGTTTTCTATTCCAACTAGTCTCAGTCCACGTAAGATTACCATATATTCCAATTTGCCGGCTATACATACATATATATACATATACATACATATATATACATATACATATATATACATATATATATATATATATATATATATATGTATATATATATATATATATATACATATATATATATATATATATATATATATATATATATATATATATATATATATATGTTGGCATCACTCATATGAATTGCTTTGTAATATACATAAACGATGGATACATTTGAAGCATGGTCTAAAAGTTCCATGCAAGTTCATCCATACAACTGAGATCATGAGAGATAAATTCGGAGGAAAGTACACTCTCCAACAAGCCAAAATCATAGTTAGAACTCTCGAAAGAAGCACTGCTTTCAATATAGTCCTTGTTAGCTTCTCTCACATTAGTTCCCATATCCTCACAAATCTTGTCCTTGTCTTGCTGCACCGGTACTTGTGTTCCCTCTTCAAGTGTTTGAGCGATGAAATCATCAACATTAACTCTTGAAACCCAATTAACAATGTTTTCGTTGTTCGACAATTCTACTGCAGTGGGGTTCATATATGAAGGTGAACAAATGTTGGAGGCGTTGTGGATTAATAGTTCACAAGGCAAATCTGATGAGAATTTATTTGTAATAATAGGTGATGTTTGATATTCAGATGTAACAATGCTGGAGGGAGTTTGAACAATGTTTGGTGGAGGTTTAGGTAACGAAGAAAAGGTTTGAAAAGTAGTTTCCACTGGTGCATTTGGTGTGTGTGAACTCATAATGAAAATGGAATTGGAATTTTGATGCATATTGGAGATGGTAGATGCTGAGCTTCTTCTATGAGAAGATAGGAGATTGTGGGTTTGTGGATCTAACCCTTGAGAAATGAGCTTCTTTTTTATGCATGAGTTCCAGAAATTCTTGACCTCGTTGTCTGTTCTTCCTGGTAGGTGCTTAGCAATTTGTGCCCATCTGCACAATAACACATGCAATGATGAATATGCAAGCCCTTGCACTCAATTATCTACCTCCTCTTCTGTATGCCATAAATCGTGTTATAACTTTGTATTTTCTCTTTTCGCATACACATTAAGCATATCTTATTTTTATAATGTCTATCAAGAGAGAGATAGAAACAATTTAACATGTGAGGATGAAGGAAAATTTGACAAAGATTTGTAGAGTTCATTAGATTAAGGCCATCACTGTGGATATCAAAAGGGTATATTCATCTACCTGATCAGCGGTTACTTAATCCTTGGTAGTGTGCAAAATCTTGTAAAACAAATAATACTGCTCTCATATAATACATTTCTTTTTAGTCTATTAAGTTTCATGTTCCCTTTTACTACTTTTATTCTCATATTTTGTGTGCTTGTAATTTATCTCCTTTACCTGTTTCCAAGAATTCTATGAATATCAATTATGATCTGCTCTTCTTCAGCAGTGAAGGAACCCCTCTTCAGATCCGGCCTAAGATAATTAATCCATCTCAACCTGCAACTCTTGCCACATCTCTGCAATCCTGCACATAATCAGCAAGCCACAACATCATCTTTTATTTGTTCATCATCACAAAAAAAACACAGACAATAAGAAGGAAATGCTTGCCTGCATATTTTGGCACAGAACTCCAACTTTTATGTCCATGTGTGTTGATATATCTGACAAGCTTTTCATCTTCTTCAGGAGACCATAGTCCTCTTTTGATCTTCTGTTTGCTGCAGCAACGGTGGCCCATCTCTAAGTTCTGTGGAAACACTCTCTCTACAGAGAACATTGAGCAGTTGTGTTTTTGCAACACTCATTTATAAATGGAGACCTCGGAGGTGATATAATAGATGTGGGCCCTAGACCCGATGGTATCACAACTCTGACTCATTGTGCAAATGTATTGGTGGGGTCAAGAGTGAAAGGGAAGGTTAATTGCTAGAGTGAGAGACAAGGGCAAGAATCGATCTTTCCTATCATTTATCCAAACGGCAACAAATGTGCACTAAGACTTTTCAGAAAAGAGGACCAACTGTGATGGGGAGATCATTTTCCAAATTGTTTAGGCATTTAATCAAACAAATGGGGTTCATGCATAAAAATGAGAAAAAGCGTGTTTGTCTCACTGGTGTTATAAACTCTTACAATATGTTTGGAACACAATCAATCAGAAAGGAAAACTTCACTTTTTTTCTTTTCCTTAATTTGAAACGTGAAAGAATGGAAAAAAAAAATGTGAGAAGGACTAATTGCATTGGGTTTTGGGAGAAAAGAAAAAGGTGAGCTATATATAAAATTCTGAATTATCTTATTCTTTTATATATATGTATATATATATATATATATATACATATATATATATATATATATATATATATATATATATATATATATATATATATATATATATATATATGTATATATATATATATATATTTCTTTTTCAAACAACTAAATAAAAATAAATACAAATAATTATTTTAAAAACTATAGGTTAAACAATCTTTAAAAAGAAAAACAAATTGAAAATATAATGATAGGTTGTATATTGAAAAGTGAGAATAAAAAATAAGAGCAAAACAAAGGAAAAGTTGCATATTAAAAGCAAAAATAGATATTGAAACATGAAAGGAAAATAAACAGCGTCTTTTTTTTCTCTTTTTCTATCCAACAATTTTCAGAAGTGTCATATTTTCTATCCTTTTTTCTTTTACTCTTTTTATATTTTTTACTTTTTCTCTCATAAATTAAACATACACCTGTGTTCAATACACGATGTAGAAAATCTGTTTATTTTTAGAGTCCGTGCAATAAAACATCAATGGCTCTCACTGAAATCAATTCCCTATGTTTACAAATCTATTTATAGCATGTTTAGACAAGGTTTTTTTTTTTATAAAATATTTTTAAGAGAAAAAAAAATAGTTAAAAATTTTCCATTGCCGTCTTTCTATTGCTATGTTTAGACATACTTTAAGGAGCTTTAGAAAAAAGAAGTTTCTCAAGAAATTAAAATTAGTTTATATGTAAATTTAAAACAAAATATATCAAAAAGGTTGTAAAAATATCCATCTATTTTTTCAAAAAGATTTAAGAAGAAATTTGTCTAAACTATTTTGAAAAAGGTGTTATGGATTATTCCTTTGCCAGCTACTTAACTTGTGTTGTCCATGAATAGTCAAACGTAGCATGCCTATTTAAGAAACCGACAACCAATAAATTGAATAAAATAAAATAAAGGTAAAAAAGGATGAAAGAATTATCAAACGTCCCCATTGGTTAAGCTAAGCAAATCACGTTTTGATAAATGAGCTGGACTTCAAACTTCAGCTTCACTCATCATTGTTGTTCCTCCAAGGTCAAATTGAGTGTCTTTCTCACCATTGCTCTTTCAAAATCACTATCCACTTTCCTTTTCATACCCACATACCACCCCATTAATCTATCTTTTCAAATTACCAACTTCCATTTCACCAAGGACTCCACTTCCTTTAATCAAAATCACAATCAATGTTTCTAACATGGCAAGGAAATAAGACTAGTTATAGATATTCTTCTTTAAGCTTCAATAGTGGAATTGTAGCTAATTATGGTCAAATTGACAAGTTTTTGAAATTTAAGTAATTCTAATTCTGGTTCCCGAATTTAAAAAAATATTTTTTCTTCGGTTCTTTAAAATGTTAAAAATATGGTTTTCGTTTCAAAATTTCAAGAGTTAAAAAAAATCTAAAATCCTATAATCTTAAAACTTAAATCTTAAAATCTAAAATAAACTCATATTAATCCATCAAATTTAGTATGTGAGTACTAAAACTACTTTTTTTTTCAATGTTAGATGACTGAAATCTGAATTACTCAAAAGTTCACAGTTTAAAACACAATTAAACCATAATAAAAATTAAATAATATATATAACTATTATGTAAAGTTTTTACAATACTTACACATAATTGTCTCTAATATCAATAATAAATTCACATCTAGACTTAGAAGAAAGAAAAAAAAAAAAACTCACTAAATTTATTGACCGGTTTAAACCGCCTATGACTGTTTTTTTTTTTTTTTTTAATTTCAAATTTTTTTTTTTTACTAATTTCAGATTTTTGTTGTTTCGTCGGAGCGAGTTCTATGATAATCTAGTTCTATATGATTTAATTAGACTGAACTCAAATTTTCTAGTTAAATCACGAGTCCAATTTGATTCTGATAACAATTGAGTGCACTCGGACAATAAAAGAGAATGAATTTGAAATATAGAAATTTTGAGTAACAAATACGTACAAAAAGTGTACTTCAACGACAGGGAAACACATCGGAATGAATAACGTAATTTATTGTATACTCAGAATTGCACGTTAGACTTTGTAAAATTATTGTGTCCTATGGTAAATCCATTTTGGTGGGTCTATCAAATCTTCAAGAAAGTTAGTATGATCTTTGAGAATATTTTATGCCATTTTGTTTTTGTTGGCAGAATTGACTAGTTATGGTGTTGGAATCTAAAGGAATAGATAAATTTAAGTCATAAACTAATTTAGGTCGTTAAATACTATTAAGTTCATTTATTTTAATGAACAACAAAGTTCAAACTTAATTTTAGGTTTAGTTATAACGAATATGTGCTGAATATGTGCTGAATATGTGCTGAATATGTGCTTAATATATGAATAGTTAGAATTAGTGATTTTTAGATATTAGACTTGTATTTTATAATACATATCCCCTAAATTCTAAGTCACATAGGAACGTTGATTTACGAGTTAATATAATACTTTCAGTTTTGTATTTCAATTATTTATATTCAACTAATCACTTTTTTATATTTTTACTGCAGTTTATTTGTTTTAATTATTTATTTTGAATATTTTATCATTTTCTTTTACTTTCCTGTATTATTTAGTTTAAGAATTAATTCATCTTTTTTTATTATTTTTTTATAAGTTTTAAACAAATCTTGGTTTAAATAATATCGTTATTGTGAACAATCATATTTAATTTACGATAGTTTAATATATAAATCTGCTATAGAAATTAAAGTACTTATACTTTCAAATAAAATATTTATTCCCTTCTTCAAATATTTAAGAAAATATGTCTTTTTAATAAAAATTCATATATATATATATATAATATAATATAAGAAAAAGTATACATTGGTTACCGGTATTTTTTTTTAAGCAAAAATATCTTTACATATTTTATGTGTTTCAAATATTGTTTCACTTTTTCTTTCGACCTAAAAATATCCATTAAAGACTAAATTCATAGAAACTAAAATAGATAAGAAGAACACAAAGAAAAATTAAAAGCGACGATTAGTTACTGAAATATAAAATTTGTTTAACACCAATAATAAATTTTAAAACACTTTTAATAAATAAATTCGGATGCCTCGATGTTGACTTTTTAAATTGATTTATTTTTAAATAAATCAGTTAAAATTCGGCTTAATTTTCCCCCAAAAATCAAGCTTAAATTTCAAATGCCACTAGACTCAATTTACAATCACTAGAATCATCCATTCACGAGCAAACATTTCTTATCATAGTTCAAAGTTTGATGTCTAAAGTACAAGTTTCTTCAATACAGTTATCAGGAGTGAAAAAAAACAGAGATAATTGAACATATTATATACACATCTCATCTCTCTCTCTCTTTTCTTGAAGAATGAAGCGAACTAATAAGAGTTCAAGTCGGAATGATGGTAGGATTATATTCGTGACACTTTTTAATAATACTTATATTCGTCATCATTAGCATTGATGTGTAGTTAATTAACATGATCACATAATAACTGTATGTTATGAAATAAGAACAACTCAGTGAGTCTATTTGATAATTTGATATAGCACATAATAAAGAGACGTAGTTTATCACATTTACCATGTCACTTAGTTGATTGAAATTTAAATACAAGCATTCAACTTAATTCAAAAAAAAGTTCTAATTAAAATTCTTAAGTTGATCTATAATATATATAAAAGAATTCATTAGATTCATAAGTAAATTTATCTAATTTATTTACTTGAAAAACAAAACAAAACAAAACAAAACAAAAGATACAATCAAATCTGTCCATTTAATTTTATGTATAACTAATTATTTCATTCATATTTCTCAAAATCACCTTTCTATCAATATATGAAACAGATTGAAATTAATCAAATCAATTTTTACAGTTAAATATTTCTTAAGTTTACTTTTTTCAAAAGCTTTTGAAAAAATATTTCTAATTTCTTTCCAAAATTATTTCTGAAAACATTTTTAAATGTATCATTTTGGGAATGGATTAGATATTCATCCATAAAAAGTTTTAAATGATGGATTGGATTACATTTTCAATAAATCAAAACAAAATAACAATTTTTAACTTAATTTATTACAATTCAAAATAAAATTTATTCTATGAGTTGAATTTGACACTAGGGTATACCAATATAGAAGGAGAGATCAAGATTATGACAATGGGAGGAAATATAGGGTAGTGAGTGATGAAGATTGAGGTCCCCAATCTAAACCCTACTTCATTACAAGTGTTTTTTGTTTAATGCATTGTGCAAAGCAACTTTCCTTAATCCCCGTTAGAACAAATTAATGAGCACTGGAATCTTCTGATGGGTGGGAAGAAGAGTTTGTGAGTGAAAAATTTGCAGAGTTGAAGAGTGGAAATTTTACTGAAAACAACATAAAGTTTGACATGAGAAAAATGTGGCGATATCAGTGTTAGGGATCAAATTATTGCCCTGCCATCATGGGGGTAGACAAGAGGAATTCTAATGATAATTGTGAGGAATGGCTCTCACGGTTGAAATTGTCATATATAACATGCTCCTCATAGCTTTCTCTACATCATCATTGCCATATTTAAGAGAATGTCCATCCTAAACAAAGGAACATTATTTTTACTTTTATAAGTATATTCTTGTCTTATATAATCATCATTATCATAGTCTCTTTTTTGGAGTTATTAACATACTTTCTCTTCAACCTATTAATGCAATAGTATTTTATCCTATGAGATCTCTGCTTTGTTTATGCATTTGAAACATAAAATGAATCACCTATTTTGATTTTAAAGTGTTTGAGAAAAATTGAAAATTACAATCCGTCTATCAAGTTCAATTAATACAATAGAGGTTTCTTAAATAATGATTTTAGTATTTCTTTAATAACGGAATGTTCGAACCAAATTTTCTTAAGCATTTAAAAGCGAAAAAATATTTTATTTTTAAGTTAAAATTAATATACATAATTTTTTATATTTAAATTTTATATTTAACTTTTTTATTAAATTTTATACTATGAAATTTATTAAAAAAAAATTGAGTTGTCTATAAATTATTTTAATTTATAATTTTTTAATTTTTTAAGTAAGTTTTAGATCTCAATTTATACTATTAACTTTATTTTACAAATCTAAAATTAATTTCTTTCAAATTATGTACCCAAAATATTTACTATTTTAGCTCAAATCTCTTATACGTAAAAATTGACTACTTTAGCTTAAGTCTATTATACTATCTATGTCAACGATGCTGTTCCATATATCACAGGATTTTATAGTTTTTAGAATTGACTATTGTGACGTGTCTTTTATTATTTGTATCTACATCATCATTATAGGATTTTTTTTCTATTTGTATGGACATGATTCATCATTTTAATCATTTGGAGATTTAAAAGAAATAAATAATAAATAAATATTCTATTAAATAACTCAATCTAAAATTTTTAGTTAACTAGGTACTCTATTTGAATCTTAAAAATTACTTCTCTTTGGATTAAGAATGAAAAACACAAAAGAAAGAAGACAAAAAGACATTTCAAAAATTAAGAGAAAAGGAGAATAAATAATTTCTAAAACAGAAAAACTAAATAAATAAATGTTGTCCAGTTTATATATAAGCTCTAATCAACTGTACACATAGACTTAAATGTGGGCTTTAATTATGTCAATAAACCTAATTATAAAAGTCTAAGTTAAAACAAGGAAACTAGACACGTTTTTATAGAAAATACAATAAATATATCTCTACTTCCATAAATAATAGAAAATGGCAAACGTTCCAAATTCAGACAATAACATTTTCATCTTGAAGTCATGTAATTATAGGATTCAATTAATCTAGATTAGTAAAAAAAAAATATATCTATTGAAAAAATGATGGCCAAAAGGTAAGCACAAGTCAAATTAGCTAAAAATACAAAATCAAAACAATTATGTAAATTGAGTCCAATTTATTAATGTTGTAAAAAAAATAGAAACTAAAATAAAGCATAAAAAAATGTTTTCAATTTACAATAAAACTATAAATGTATGCACAAAATGTGTTATCACGTGTCTACAAGTTTTTAAAACAAATAAAACAAAATGACTAGTTAGATGACACTAACATTTTGAGAAAGAATCGGTATTATTTCTCATAATAAAAATGAGGAGATTGTTAAGGCATAAACATTCTAATAAGTTAATAGAAAAGTTTTCGTGACAGTACAATCCTTATAAATAAATATAGTTTTATCAAAGCAATCCATAATTTTGATGATAACAAATAATACTAAGTTTTGATGAACTGATAATAGTATCTATAAGTTTGTATAAGGAAAATAAATCTTATGCTTAAAGATAACAAGACAAGTACACACAAAGACTGTCATGTAATTTAAAGCAAGATCGCCTATGAGTAGACAATGACTATCAAAAGACATCTACATGAAATTAATAGAAACTAATGGCATGTGTACAATTCAAGACATGAATTTCATTTGCTAAACCATCTACTCTTAACCCAATTCAACTCACAAGTTACAAAAATTATTCTCACACGGTAGACCCCCTTTTTTAATTTATATGCTCAATTTAGCATTGTTCGTAATATTAAGGGATGTTTAAAAGAAAAATTATTCTTTCCATAATAAGTTAAGTGCGAAAGAAAAAAAGATGTCAATGAAAAGGCTGTCAACCTATACTAAAGCACTAACACAAGGAAAAATGCAAACTTTAATAGTCCTTTTCAAGACGCTTATAAATAGAAGGCTAACTATACAAGCCAAATTGTTAGACCAAAAATCCAACACCCTAGGAGTGGCTAAGAGCCTAAAGAATACTCATTAAGCTAAGAGTGGCTTGCAAAAGCATATTCAAGGGAGTAGTCAAGAGTGAATAGGATTTTAGAGAATACTTGTTGAGCTAGGAATGACTTGGAAAAGAACACTCAGTAGGGTCAGCCAAGAGTGACTAGAAGCCGAATGAATACTCTTTAAGCCAAGAGTGGCTTATAGAAATAATACTCGAGGGATTACCTAGGAGTGACTACGAGATCAAATAATACTTAAGGGATTATTCAGGAGTAGTTATGAACCCAAATAATACTTGAAGTGTACTTCGCAATATTAGTCTACCTAAGGACACAAAATCTATTGATTAAGAACTAGATTTACTCCATTCTATAGAGAAACTAGTATAAAATGTTATGTGTATTTATCTCTTTCCTATCTTCTTTACATTATATGTTACTATTGTTTGTAGTACATATGCTTTTTCTAAATCTGCTCAAGTGTTAGATCTATATAGACCTTTTAATAAACGATAGAGAAAGTGATTTCCTTTGTAAAACCTTTACTTTGGAATTTTTATTCTTACAAAGAGTTTTCATAGTTTATATATTCTCATCATAGAGTTTTTCATTTAATCTTATAAGCAACTTTTTTCTTGTAATTAGTAGTTGTGGTATTCGATACTCGACAAATCAAAAAGTAACTTAATGTTAAAGAATACTTGCTATTTATCTTGGCGAGAGATAAAGGGATAACCATGAGTGATTTTGTGTACTTCTTGCAAGTTAGAAGTGTCAATGAGAATAATTGTACTTTTAATTAATGAAACCTTCTATAGGTTGTAAAGAAGAACTAGATGTAATTCAAAGTTTATGTAAATTACTATAAAAATCTAAAGCAATTTGCTATTAAGTCTATTACACACTTATTGACCTTTGCTTCTCCCTAGCAAAAATTTTGTGAAAACCTTCTTTGAAGCATTTCTTAAACCACTAAACGATCATCATTTAGCCCTCTATTTATGGTTAAGAAGTTCCTCAAATGAGTGAGCATATTCTGATTTTGATATACTAAATTATAGATTTAGGTATGTGTTTGGATTTGATTTTATTAGATATGATATCATTTAATATTTTGAGTAAGACTATTATATTGTTTGTACACTAAACATTATAATCTAGTTGTTTGTGCGAGAAGAGTTCAAACTCTATTCTATCTTCTTTATAGAGTTAGTTGTTCAAAAATATATATATTTACGTTTATTTTGACTTTAAAATAATATAATTATTTAATAAAAATAAAAATAAAATAGTGGAATGTTATATTTCATATCAAAGGTGGTCATATTCATTAAAGAGACCTGAGGGGAAAGGTCTATAATTTTTTTTGTTGTGTGCTAATTAATAGTTAAAATATTCTATAATTATTTTCATATATCTTTTTATTATTATTCCATTATTTTAATTTTTTTATATATAAAAAGTAGTATTCTAAATATATATATATATATATATATATATATATATATATATATATATATATATATATATATTATAGATGGCTTTTACAAATCCAGCTACCCCAAGCCTAACATTTGGTATGGGACAATTAGCCAAAGCTATTGAAAGGATGGCTAGCACATTTTAGCAACTAAGAAATTTTATGAGTAGAAAATAATTTATCAATTGAATATAGTTGAAACAGGGATCAACCAACATGTTCATCCTTCTGAGTATATAGGTTTATTTTAATTCTTAAAGAACAATCCTCCAAAATTTTACCAACAACCAAAAATCTTGATGTAGTTGACCAATGAATTTCTGAAGTGGAGAAGATCTTCGCGACTATATGTGCCATAAAGAGAGGAAAATAACCATTGTTATATATTTGTTGAAAGATAAGGTTTAGTTTTAGTGAAATGGAACTCAACAATTGGTGAATGCTGGAGGAGAAGAGCTACACTCAAACAATTTTAAAAGAAATTTTCTTGAAGAAATATTTTTTCTCATAGAGAAATAGAATTGCTGGTTTTGGTTCCCATTTCCCATTGCGAATTCTTTCCTCCTGCATTTCTATGTTTGCATTCGAGTGGAAAGTGATCAGAGGCTAATTTCTTTGCGGTTTTATGAACTTTGCGGTGGTTGAACTAGGGGGTTAATTTGAAACCGTTGAATTGGGTTTCATGGGGAGGGGTTAGACGTTACTTTATGGTATATGCTTCGTTTTGGTTCCTTGTTCAAATGGGTGTTGGGTCCATTCTTGGAAAGCGCCTCTTATTGCAACTTAAATGGCTGATCCTCAAAAGAATGCTCTCGGCGAGAGAGATAAGAGCAGGTTCAGCAGTTTTTGCTTTCCTTTTATTGTTTCTTCTGGTTTTTAATGATTAGTGTAGAAAAGTAGAAAATGAAAATAAAATTTACTTACTATGTGCCATTCACCATACCTTTCAGTTCTTCGTTGTTTCGTCATGTTGTGGTAATATAGTTTTAGTGGGATGAATAATAATTTATAGGATGGGAGTTATATACAGTTCTTTAGGAGTTGTTGTGTGTACTGTTTTTCAACCAGAATTGAAGTTTTATTTTGGTATTTTGCATAATTCTTTATTACAATCTTTATTATGTCGATTACTCAGGTGAAACTTTAATTCTAATTGAAGAAAAACACAATCAATACATGTTAATAGGTATCTATGTTTGATCCTAATTTACAATTGTTGCTGACATAACCAGACGTTGAAGCTAGAAGGAGACGTCTTGCCTTGTGCTTCTTGGTTTTAGAGTTCTCATATTCCGATTGGTACAATTATCCTTTAGGTTTAAGGTTTAGGGTTCAATAGTAAGTAGATAAAGTGGATTAATATCTGTTTAAAATCAACACTGTATCAGTTTTATTTAATGATAGCCCTACTAAGGAATTTAGGCCTATGAGAGGACTTATACAGGAAGATTCTCTAGCTCTGTTTTTATTTCTTATTATGATAGAAGATTGGCAGGGAAGCTTCTAGAGTTGGGATCTTAGAAGGGGTATTTGTAGGAAAAAAGGAAGTGGAGATCAAGCTTCTTTGCAGATGATATGATCCTTTTTTGTCAACCTAAATATAAGTGTAAGGTTGTTATTAAGGCTATTTTGCGCAGTTTTGAAATTGTGTCAGGGTTGAAGGTGAATTTTCATAAGAGTCAGGTAGGAGTAGTTGGGGTTTTGAAAATGAATTTGAATATCTTTTCAAATTGTTTGAATTGTGCTAGAATGGATCTCCCATTCAAGTATATGGGGATTAGAATTGGAGGGAACCCAAGAAATATTGAGTTCTGGGATCCTATCATTCATAAGATACAATCTAGGCTCTCTTCGTGGAAGGGTAAATTGTTGTCTATGGCGAGAAGGCTTTGTTTGATCAAGTCTGTTATTAATGCCTTACCATTATTCTACTTTTTTATTTTTTTAAGGCTCCAAAACAAGTGTGTAAGGCTATTAGGTCAATCCAACTTAACTTTTTGTGGGGTTGGGGTTTAGAGGGTAAGAAAATTCCTTAGGTTGCTTGGGATAAAGTTTGTTTGTCGGTAGAACAGGGTGGCTTGGGTATTAGGGGTATTCAAACTTTCAATTATGCCTTTGTGGCTAAGTAGAAATGGAGGTTGGTCACGAAAGATAAAGGAGTTTGGAAAGACATTATCATTTCTAGATGCGGGCATTGGAGGGATATGAAGAATTCATTGGTTGTATTGGTGAAATGATCTAGGCTCCAATTGTGATGTTAACAGAGAGGCCAATTGGTTTAATAGAAGAATTAGGTGAAAGTGTGGGAATGGAATCAAGATTAGATTTTGGGAAGACTGGTGGGTAGGAGATGGTTCATTAGCAGATAAATTCCCTAGATTATATTCGGTGTCAATTGCAAAAGATAAGGTGATCAAGAATTTAGGTGTGTGGCCTAGGATTGGTCATTTGGATGGATTCATTTGGCATATCCAGTAAAGAAAACACTTGTTTTAATGGGAGAAATGTCTGGAAGCACAATTAGTGGAGATGGTTTTGTCTGTTAAGTGGAATAGGAATATTTCTGATGTGTGTTGTTGGCAAGGGGAGAAGGAAATCAGATACACTACTCAATCAGGATATAAAGCTTTGAGGGAGGATCATCATGGTCAACATAGGGAGCGTTTCAGATATTTATGGGACTTGAATTTGCCATGGACAACCAAGATCTTCGGATGAAGGGCCTTATTAGATAGGCTCCCACTAGAGCGAATCTTGAGAAGAGAGGTGTGGGGATGGGGTCAAATCTCTGTCCATTGTGTACTAAAGAGGATGAAACTATTCAGAATTTGTTAATTACTTGTGAGGTGACACAACAATTGTGTATAAAGTGTGATAAGTGGTTAGGGATTTCATCAATGAGAAGCATTGAAGTTGATAGTCATTTTTATGGGTTTTCCTTAAGTTTTTTCAGTGTTAAACCCAATAAAGTTTGGAAAGGAATGTGGTTGACACTAGGAAAGGAAATCTGGAACCATAAAAATAGGTTGATCTTTAATAATGGGAAGGTTGATGAAGTAGAGATCTTTGCACTAGCACAAATGATAGCTTGGACCTAGGCTAAGTTTAGTAGAATTAGAGTGCAAGGGTTGCTTTTGGAACGGTTTATAAACCTATTTGAGTTATTAAAACAAATTTAGTAGGACGTTGATTTTGATAGGTTTGGGTTGTAGGGAAGGATCATAGATGGTTAGTAGACTACGGGTAGGAAGGATATTGGTGCTTTTATTTGTGCAGGTTATCTTGTGTGTAATAGAAGACCCAACAAGTGATTTTTGTTTAAAGAAGGAGCATATTACATCTTCAGGAATTGCAGGGTTATCCGTTTGGAGGAGGTGCAAGATTCACGTGTCTTTGGAAGGTCGAAAGAATTCAAATACTTTGGGAGCAACTAGCTATTTTAAAACTCTTACTTTTTTCTACTTGTATCTATATAGTTTGTGGAGTGTTATTCCTGTAGTGTGTTTTTTGCAATTGTGGATAGAATCTTAGTTCTATGCCAAATGCATTGCACACTTAGGTTTTTCACTCTAGTTGGGTATTTGTGTGTGTAGGATTTGGATCTAGGGTAGAGATATTATTTTTGTATTGTGATTTTTGTATTAGGGTTTGAGCACCCCTTAGGTGCTCATATTAATTTTATTTTTCGTTGTTCAAAAACAAAACCCATTAGGTTGTTTAAAAACATTGTCATAATTTTTTTGCGAAGAATTTACTGATAACATAATGATAATAATCAATAAAAACTATTTGAAAAGGTACTACTATTATCACTAAAAATACGAGGGACATGATTATATTGCATAAATAAAATGCTCTACAAACTCTACCCAGGATTAGTAGTGAAATCTGGGTTATCTTGATTATTGGAGTTATGTAAGAATAATAGTGTATATGGCGAAGCTTAGTAGTAGTTTTTATAAGCATAACATGATCATGATTGTACTAGTTGCTAGATTGAGTTTATCCTAGTTTTTTAAAGCAAACATCCTTCCGATAGTCGTATAGAAGGCTCTAGGGTTGGGGGTACTAATTTGTGAGGCAAGGTAATTGATGTATAAATCTTGAAGGTTATGGGCAAGGTAGATTTTACTTGTGGATGTAGGGTAAGTAAGGAGAGAGAGAAGCTAGAGTACAATGAGTACATAAGGATAGGCCCCCTATCAGACGAGGATGTCGAACTGGCACTGATGAAGATTGTGCATAAACTTTGAGGACTAAAAAAGGAACATGCATCCTATCAAAATCATTTTGAACTTGGATTGGTTGTTCTCACAACCTCTGGTGCTTTAGTATTTACCAGGAGGTGGTTTGTTTTTTGTGTGTTAGGTTTTGGCTACCAAAGGAAATTGTTGCCATTTTTTATGTGGGAGTACTTAGTACAACAATTTTGTTATTATATATGCTAAGGAAGAAACCTTTTAGGTGTTGCAGTTGGCATGGGGCCACCTTTTATCTTCTATGCTAATATGTGTTTTGATTAGGCATGTTCTGGGTCACCAATTACGTGTCTGGGGTAATTGCTTATCTATGTGAGTTGATTTGTGTTTTGATAAATGCTTTTTATGTTAACTCAAGAGTGAGTTATGTATATATAAACTATTATGCAAAAGGGTTAGAATACCTCATGTGTTCTTCGTTTAATTTATTCTTTTTACTGATAAAAAAATGCTTAAGAGGAAGAAAAAGTCACATGTATTTAGATGTATAGTGTCTGCAATGTTATAATATGGTAATTTTTGTGTATTATTTTTTTGATTTCAGCTTTTTTTAAGAATTTTAAATGTGCTTATTTACTTTGTTTTTTATTTCGTTCATTCATATATCAACTACATATTCTAAAAGTTTCTTAATAATTCAATTTTGCTCTTTAACTAGAATTCTTATTTAGTTCTATTTATTTTGAAAATATCTTATTTGCTTAATTCAAGAAGTCAAAGACTAAAATTATCACATGTCTACACTTGGATGCAAGTGATGAACTTAATGAATTGACTAAAACTTGTTTGATGAATTTGCACATTGATTGACGTTGGTTTGGTTAATTCGCTTCTATTTGGAAATTGAATGAGTGATATTCAAATCAACTAATGAAGGATTCAATGATGAATGAACTTGAAAACTAATTTGCTTTTTAATTTGTTTTAGTCTCGTCTTTTTAATTTTCTGTCTTCAACAATAAATAACCCCATTTTTAACATTCTTTCTAATTATTACTTTCTAAAGACAATATATGCATCATTTCTCTAAAACTATAATAAAATCATTTGAAAATAAATTAGGGTTAACTAACCCTATTTATACTCAAGATTTGTTAACTTTTGATGTAGAAAATGGTCCATGTTGAGCACCAGACAATCCAACACACTAGATCAAATAGGTTGCACTCATACTCTTTTATTTGATTGAAATTGAACGAATCACATTGTCTTTAAGACAAATGTTTCCAACAACAAATCATGAAAAATGGAAGTGTTTTGCCTATCAGATAATACAAAATGTGCAGTCTTCCTTTACATCTAATAAAATGCTTATATGATCAGACAACATCTTATAAGATCAAACGATATGCACATTGACTAAGTTAACATCATACTACTTGAATATATACACCCAGAAGTGTGTGTGTGTGTGTGTGTGTGTGTGAGAGAGAGAGAGAGAGAGAGAGTGCTTATTCCATTATTGTGGTAAATGTTTGTTGCTTAGATATCTATACAAGTCAAAATCAAATGGTCTCTTGTGAAAGAGATAAAGTTGTCATTTCCAACACCTTTCGATAAAGCTTATTTACAAAATACTATTGGCCTACTTTTTGACAAAAGTCATCTCTCTTCACACTTAAAATATGCTTAATTTTCAATTTTATTTGGTTTTTTGTTAATAATTGATTATAAGATTCAGAAAAAGCATTTGATTGCTAATCCATGGTATTTTGATTAAATTTGAGTATAAAATCATCGAATTATACGTACAATGACTGAAGCTTTGAAGGAGTGAGAGATTTTGGGCACAAGAAGCCAAGTCCGATTCAACAAACCTAAGCCCGGTGCAAGAGAACCTGAGATCAAGGTCAAAGAAATGCATCCAACTCAGACTACAGGGGCCTGACACAGGTTAGGTTTCAAAGCTTGGATATGCAATAGAATCTAATGGCCCTCAGCACAGCTGACTTGAGCCACGCTTGAGTGTTGAATTTGGAATTTTATTTAATCTTTACTTGGACTAAGGTTAGGCATCTTTGGCTATAAGAGATCGTGAATCACTCTTGAAAGGCATTCTTATAATTTCTTGTGGATTCTTCTTGGCATCTTTGTGAGGATTAGTATTCTCATGTCCATGAGGAGCTAAATTCTTTATTGTTGGAGTTAGGTTAAACATTTTCTGAACTCTTATGTAATTGTTCTGTTTTTAATATTTATATATTTTCTTTTAATATGAGGTTTAGGCTTTATCTCCTAGTTCAGATCATGTGTTTTCTTTCTATAGAGGAAATATGCCTTTTGACAAATACATGGGTAGGATCACTCTCCTAGATAGTTGGATAAACACCCTCAGTGTTTTCCATGATGTTCATTTGGATTCATATATTTAACAGTATTCCTACTCTAGGCTTGGGAATCTTTCTTTGGAGCTTTAAGCATTGCTCATCATCCGACTAACATTTTGGAACTGTGTATACTATGACGTCTTTTTCTTCTTCTTGATGGTAGGCTTTATATAGTCACTAGAAAATATATAACCGTTGAGAGACTATTCATAACCGTTAAGCAACTTTCAATTTTCTTGCATGTCCAACTTACATCTATCGAGCTTGAATATGGTTATCGTATTAAATTCAACTTTAAATGATCTTCTTCTCTACTCTGGATCCCAAATTATTGGCAGTAAACACCTCCTCAATAGCAAAGCCTTTTGTAATATCTCATGGAAAAATTGCACATGGTATAGGGCAGATAACTGAGCTAGAACTTGAAAATAGTTGTGTTACGAGAGTTAGTGGTCATTGCAACTTTAACTAAAATTCCAAGATATTTTGAGCCATGTTGCTTGGCACGAATCTTCTTAGGGATAGATGTAGAAGAAAATATCTGTAATATAGACTCAAGCTTCAGAAATATTCTTTGATCTTGTGTCAGCTTAGAGTTTGTGTTGGCTCATCATCTAATCATCAACAATTTTTTTATCAAACGGTCTGGCTAGTCTTCATGATGTTCTTTGTGTCTAACGTTCATCAACACTTCAACTAGCAGTTGTTGTGGTTTATCAGAATCTCTTATGGTCTGATAGATGATACGCTAATACAATCTGATCTTTGTCTTATCAGCCGCAACTTCATGTCTTGTTGCTTTAATCACTTAATCAAAATAATATAATTTCTTGTGAATTTCTTTTGTCTCCTTTTGAAGTTCTTATATGAACATTGTGAAATATATACTTTCTATTACACTTTGTGGGCTTAATCATTTGAGGGTCTTTCATTCATGTAAACTTACCAAACATAATTTTATGTTAACTTTATAAAGCATTTGTGATTACGTTTATTATGTATCTTATGTTACCGTTTAAATACATGAATTGTTGTAGTGTCTAATATCTAGTAACGAGCACTAAACAATTTGGTGAAATACAACTTACACAAAACACATTACATTTTTTATCTTTTACTTTATATATTTCTCATCATACAATACTTATGGAGTTTTCTGAGAAAGCTTAAACATTTCAAGATTAATTCTTACAACAATTCCGAAATTGATTTAAGGTTACATTATCAATAGCTTTAATTCGTTAATCAATTGATGAAATTTCAATTTAATAACTATTAGGGTTTAGAAAAGATATTTTGCTAAACCCTAATTATAAATTAATGAGCTATTGATTGTATGAATATCATTTAGATTGATTAGTGCAATATCAAACAATTTAATCAGTGAAAATTGATCATTTAATTTGAGTAAAGATTAATCCATTTTTTCTCCATTTAATCTCGTTCCTAATTTATTGCATTTAATTATATTTTGGTTATACTGATTTGTATTCTTAATTATGTTGTTTTTGAACAAATCATCCTTCTTGTCGCAACCAGGATCACGACGAAGCGATAAAAATATTAATTTAAAAAAAAAATCTTTATATTGAGAGACTGGAGTTGTCACCATAGTTTATTATGGAAAACCATGAAAAAACCAAAATTAAAAAAAAAATCTATGAACAAAATTAAGGATTCGGGAGTCGGTTACGTGTGGGGAAGGTATTAGCACCCCCACAACGCCCGTTCTAAGATGATACCTTTAATCAAATGAGTAGAAATAAGTGTGGTTTTACAAAATGTCATTTTTCCCAAATAATAACAATAATAATATGAATAAAGATAAATAACATAACAAAACAAACAAATAACAAAACAAAACAAATAAATAAACAAGAAAAAGAAAACATGCTCATAAACATAATACAAATAAATAATAATTATGCAAATAAAAATAATACGCAAAAATAAGTCAAATAAACATTTATTTTTTTTTATTTTTTGGGCCCGACAAGGTTGACCTTGGTCCTATGTATTTCCACAAAAGAAAATCAGGGTTCACGTAGTTCTAATTTAAAAATTTGTTTGATGATGTTTAGTATTTTAATTTTTGAAAATTTTATGTGTTTTTTATATTTTCACAAATTTATTTGGAAAAAACATTATTTATTAATTTGTTAAGATAACAGAGAAAAAAAAAAGTAATGGTAATAATAATTAAAAAAAATGATTTAGGGTTTCTTTTGGAGTGCTCTGATGGGGTTAATGTTCCTATTTGAGTGTTTTAATGTTCTTGCTTCCATGATTCACTAAAATTTTAACTTTTAGAAATTTGCGTTTTTGGAATGTTTTAGGATGACTGAGATGGAGATTGTGACAGGAGCAACAACCTCTTCATTTTGTTGGGGATTGAGGGTGGATAAGTGCTCAGTGGTTCTATTAAATATTCATTTTTCTCTATGGTTTTGAGTTCCTGTTTGAGTGTTCTAATGTTTTTGTTTCCATGATCTACTGAGGTTTAGGCTGTTTTTGTTTTGGGTCCCTTGAGACCATGTGAAACAACAACCTCTAGGAAGAATTAAACAACGGGACGTGCTTAGAGCAGCATCTTCGGTATAACAAAAACAAGTATGAGACTTGCTTAGAGCAGCATCTCCAGTATAACAAAAACAAGTATGAGACATGCTTAGAGCAACATCTCCGATATAACAAAAACAAGTATGAGACGTGCTTAGAGCAAACTTTTAATGGACCGGGCTTGAGCAAACTGATTTTCTTTATCCTTTTCCTTTTGTACAAATTTATTTTAAAACTTTATTTATAAAATAAAATGAAACCAAAACTCTTTTTTTTAATTATTTAAATGACTAAGTATGATAAAAACTAAAATCACATTTTTTTATTTTAATTTTCTTATTTTTTTATTTTGAAGTAATTTTATTTGCCCGGACGAAATTGGGTGTTGGTAGTTGTCCCTCCTTATTTAAATTTTACTCAATAATATAAACTTTCAAGAAATTCAGATTATCAGAGTAAAAGATAAGTAAAGACAAAAACATTAATTTCGTTCGGTTTGAAAATAAGAGACAATAAAATAAATGTATAGATCGAGGCTTAGACCTTGTACTGAGACGAGAGGGTCACGTACCTTGAACTTACCTTTTACTGAGACGAGAGGGTCATTGTTCTTCATTTTGACCTTGTACTGAGACGAGAGGGTCATAAACTTTCATTTTTGAACTGACCTTGTATTGAGAGAGGGTCGTTTTTCTTCATTTTGACCTTGTATTGAGAGAGGGTCGTTTTTCTTCATTTTGACCTTGTATTGAGACGAGAGAGTCATAAACTTTTATTTTTGAACTGACCTTGTATTGAGAGGAGAGGTCGTTGTTCTTCATTTTGACCTTATACTTAGACAAGAGGGACATAAATTTTGAATTGAACTGACCTGTACTCGACGAGACGGTCATAAACATTGATTTTTGAACTGACCTTGTACTGAGACGAGAGGGTCGTTGTTCTTCATTTTAACCTTGTACTAAGACGAAAGGGTTGTAAATTTTGAATTGAACTGACCTTGTACTGAGACGAGAAGGTCATACATAAAAATGTGAAATTTAAATCCTGACCGTGTCTAAAATCATGCATCATCACTCGAAATCAAATCCTTGGACAATGTCTCTGAGATTACACAACCATGTTGTAGAAGTATGTAGACGAACACCATGTGAACACCCAAAATAAAGAGTCGAAACCTTAATAGTGTTGGAAGGTTACAACTGAAGAGTGAGACCAAGATCCTGACCATGTCTAAAATCGCGCTCATCACTTGAAATCAAATCTCTAGACAATGTCTCTGAGATTATACAACCATGTTGTAGAAGTATGTGGACGAACACCATGTGAACGCTTAAAATAAAGAGTTGAAACCTTAATAGTGTTGGAAGGTTACAACTGCTGAGACCGAGATCCTAACCATGTCTCAAATCGTGCGTCATCACTTGAAATCGAATCTCTGGACAGTGTCTCTGAGATTATACAACCATGTTGTAGAAGTACAGAGATGATATTTGAAGAAATTTGTTTCTACTATATGTTGACTAAAAGTCTTGGAGTTTTATGTTGATATGCATGAATGCATGACATTTGATTCTTTATATGATGATTACTTTTCGTCCTTTTGAAGATGTATGTTTTAATGCATGAAATTCTTTAATTGAATATGAATTTTTGATTTGAAAAAAATGCATGTTTGAATACATAAAATTTGATTTTTTGTATTATTTGAAGAATGCATTTATGAATGCATGAAACTTTGATTGAATATGAATTTTTGATTTGAATAAAAATGCATATTTGAATGCATAAAATTTGATTCTTTTGTTCTTTTTGCAGAGTCATTTATGAATGCATGAAACTTTGTGAAGTTTTTGAATGAAAATGCATCTTGAATGCGTGAATTTTTTTTGTCTTTTTGATTTTGTTCTTTTTTTTTTTTAAGAATGCATTTATGAATGCATGAAATTTGTCTTATTTTATTTTATTTTTATTTTAAATGAAAATACATGTTTGAATGCATGAAACTTTTCTTAAATGTGAATTTTTTTGATTTTGTTCTTTTTGAAGAATGCACATGTATGCATGAAACTTTTGATTAAATTTTCTGAATCAAAATGTAGGTTTGAATGCATGAAATTTGTTTTTTTTATTCTTTTTTCATGATGCATTCATGAAATTTTTGATTGAATATGAATTTTTTAAAATGCATGTTTAGATGCCTGAAATTTGATTTGTGTTTTTTTTTCTGTGAATGATGCATGCATGAAAAATTTGATTGAATATGAATTTTGAAAATGCATGTTTTTGAATTCAAGAAATTTGATTTTTTGTTCTTTTTTATTTTTGTTCTTTTTTTTAAGGAATGCATTTATGAATGCATAAAACTTGATTTTTTTTGTTTTCTTCGTTCTGAAGAATACATATATGATGCATGAAATTTGTTTTATTTTATTTTATTTTTATTTTGAATGAAAATGCATGTTTGAATATATGAATTTTTTTATTTTCTTGGATGATAATGCATATATTAATGCATGAAATTCTATTTTTGATTGTCTTGGATTTTCAATGCTAATGTATGTACAAATTTTACAATGATTTTACAAATGATGATTTTTCAATGAATTTTTCAAAGACAATGTTTCAAAAAGATATGTACAAATTTTTCAAAAGAGAAGATATGTACAAAAGATTTTTCAAGGATTTTCAAATGTTTCAAAGTTTATGTATAAAGGAATATTTTTTAATGATTTCTTCCAATGTTTATTCAAAAAGTATGTATAAAGATTTTTCCAAATATATTTTTTTATGTACATTCAAAAGGATTTTTCAATGATTTTTTTCTTAAATGCATATGTACAAAGAATTTGAAAGATCTCAAGAATCTCCGGTATAACAAAAACAAGTATGAGACTTGCTTAGAGCAGCATCTCCAGTATAACAAAAACAAGTATGAGACATGCTTAGAGCAGCATCTCCGATATAACAAAACCAAGTATGAGACGTGCTTAGAGCAAACTTTTAATGAACCAGGCTTGAGCAAACTGATTTTCTTTACACTTTTCCTTTTGTACGAATTTATTTTAAAACTTTATTCATAAACAAAAATGAAACCAAAACTCTTTTTTTAATTATTTAAATGACGAAGTATGATAAAAACTAAATAACACAAATTTTTTATTTTAATTTTCTTATTTTTTTATTTTGAAATAATTTTATTTGCCCGGACGAAATTGGATGTTGACATCCTTTTACATTTTAATTTTCTAATGCACGATGTGTGTTTGATAAATTGTTAACAATTCATTCATTCTACTAAATTGAACTTAGGGTTAAAAAACTACATTTTATTTTCGCTTTTTAAATCTTTTGATATATATTATAAGGGATGATATATGGGATGGTAGGAGGATTATTCCTACCAGCATTTTCCATAAATTGATAAGCTTAAAACAAGTTTTAAAAATATTTTGGTCTCGTATGAAGAGGACCAATTCATATGGAAATTGCCTACAAATTCCATTCTTACATACAAAAATGAAAATTTGATGTAAACCTTAAAAGGTTGGAAGGATCTTGATGTGTTGGTGAAGACAAACTCCATGAAAATTCATCGAGTATTGGTGGAAGTAAGGAATTTCATGGAGAAAAGCCATTTAGTTAGTATTAGTTTCAATATAAAATAAGAACAAGAAATAAAAAGAAAATTGAATGAAGATTATAGAATGGAGAAAAACACACCATCTTCAATAAAGAATCAAAGGATAAGTGAATGAAAATTCACCACATGAGAAAACTTCACAAGATAAGAATCAAAGCAAGAGAAGAAAACTCTTTAGACCCTCAAATATGAACTCACAAAGAGATTTTCATTCAATATTCAAAAAGAGAGATTACAAATGGAAGAGAATCCCTTTTATAATGGAGGAGCTCATCCTAGAAGAGGAAAAGGGAAGAAAGATGAATTAACTTTGTTTATCAAGATTTAACTCCACTAAGCATGATTAGTAAGCAATAATCCCTTGAAATTAAGGAGTTTACATGGGTAATTCCTTGAATCTAGGAAGATGTAATGGTTACATTTGGAAAAGCAATGATAAATTGAGGACAAGTCACATGGGTGGCACCTAAGAGAACTCCGAAGGATACAAGAAAACTCTTGAATGCTTGAATGGTCAAGTAAAAGAGTCAAAGTACCCCATGTGCACATGAAAGAGACATGTGGTGTTTAAAAGCTTCAAAAGACACTTCTAACTTTCTAGAATTCGACCAAGGTATCTCAAGTTCAAAGAATAGGATTCTAGTTTCTCTCAATCTAAAGACTAAGAAACTACTCGTATACAAGCCTTATAATCTCGTCCTCCAAAGTTTGGAGTCTTCTTTTTGTTATCTTTCCTTGGAATCTCCCTTTTATTTCTTCTTCTTTATTCTTCATTGTCATGGTTCTTGTCTTTATTCGTCTTAGCTCCTCTCTTTTCAACAAGTTTTTCCTCACCCTTATTTATATCAAATTTTTCTTCATTCAAAAAATCAGATTTACATTGGAGTAAAGAACTTTGTTTCTCGTCTATTCTTGCCCTATATATTTTATTCTTTTGAAACCCCTACATAAGAAAATCCCCATAGATGAACACTTATAAATAAAAAGATTCTTTGTAGTCTTTAAATGTAGTTTCTACAACTAAGTTGATGAAACAATTGACCATATATTTTTAACATGTAAAATTGTCATGGTTTGTTGGACTTGGTTACAACAGACTTTCCTTACTAGTGTTAATTTATTTATTGGATGTATTGGATGTACAATTCTAAATTTAATTAATAATTATTTATTTATTGGATGTACAATTCTAAATTCAATTAATAATTATTATAATAAGCATATACAAGACCTTTTACATGCAACTATTATGAATATTTGTTGAGGTATACATATGCTTTATAATACTAAAGATTTGAAAATGGTGAGAAAAATCTTTATTATATATCATAACTTGTATTAAGATTGACACAACTCTTTAGAATATTGTCTCCAAAGGAAAGACATTTAAATCTATTAATAAGATTTTTTTAATAAAAAACTCATGTTAGGCGTTAATTTGAAACTTTACGTCTCAATTGGGGAACTTGAACCCAGGACCCCTCAACAGCTTGAGAGAGCCTATAACCATCAGACCAAAGCAATTTTTTTGTAATGTTACGAATATTATTATAGTTATTATTATAATTACAATTACTATTATTATTATTAATATTATAACTATAAATATTATTATTAATTATTATTATTATTCCTATTATTATACTATTATTGTTATTATTATTCTTATTATTATTATTATTAATGTTATTATTATTGATATTATAATAATAATAATAATAACTAATTTTATTAATAATTATTTTTATTACTACTACTATTATTATTTTTATTATTATTATTATTATTATTATTATTATTATTATTTATATATAGTGACTCATTTTGTGAATGAATTTGTGACCGATTTTGTGATCGATTTCTGTGACCGAATTTGTGACCGATTATGTGATTAAATCAGTGATCGATTCTGTGACTAAATTAGTGATCGATTCTTCGATTGATTCTATGACCGATTTTGTGATCAAATTTGTAACAGAATCTGTGACCAAATCAGTTACCGAATTTGTGATCGATTTTTTCGATCACTAAGAGTGACTGATTTTTTCGATCATTGATTTGGTCACTGATAGTGACCATTTTTTCGGTCACTAATTTTAGTCACTATTTAGCAATTTTCTAGTAATGCATAATCCACCAATCATATGTCATCACACAAAAAATATTATTAAAAAAACTAAAATAATAAATAATGAAAAAATATGAAAGCATACTAAACCCAAAATTCCCTACAAACAAAACAAAGAGAGATAAATTTAATAATGAGTTTAAGATTCTTAAGCTTTTTAATGTTGTGGATCATTCTAAAACGGAGAGTATAATGAAAAAAAAAAAAACACCTACAAAGGGTTATAAGATGTAACACAAATAGGCTTGCAAAAGGTCATCTTATAACTTATTCTATAAGATGTAACACAACTAGGCTTGCAAAAAGTCATCTTATAACTTATTCTAGTGTTGGAATTTTCATAAGTATGAATGGAGAGTATGTTTGTAGTTTTATGGCATATATTGATATTACATAAGCTCTTCAATCAAAGTTGTATAGATATTAAGTGAGCTAATATGAATGGATGAAACTCTATAGATAGAATGTGACTCACTATCCGTTCTAATATGTTTCCTTAAAATAGTAGAAGAAAGTAACATTTTAAGATACGTGTAGTCATATGGGTTTTAAAGTGCTTCACATATATAAAAAAAAATTATATTTATAGGTTAGCAAATATTATTATTATTATTATTATTATTATTATTAGAAATATGATAATTTCTGTTATGATTATCTTTATAATTGTGTTAAGGGAGATTTTTTTAGAAACATATTTGAATTGCTATTAAAAAAAGTGTATATAATTTGTTTGTATGAGTTTGGCATAATCCCTTGGTGGCTAGTTATATGAATTTTAAAATGTATCATATATAGAAAAGGAAATAAATGCGTTTATAAGTTAACAAATCATGATATCATTAGAGATTAACATTTTAAGTTTGATTATATTTCTAATTTTATAAACAAATATTTTTTTAGAGATATATTTAAATTATTAAAAAATAGATTTATATAATTTGTTTGTATGAGCGTAACCCTTTATTTGTATTTTCTTTTTTTTTATAGGGTATTAAAATGTTGTACATACATGAGTGTTGATATACCATTTTAATTAGAATATTAATATCCATAGTGATACAATCATGTTACTTATAAAAAGGGTTATTCTATAAGTTAAAAATATGTAAGAGTGATACTTAAAAATTGTTCTTTGAATAGCATGATTCTTTCTTTATATAAATATAATATAAATATGTGAGAGAAGTTACTTTAGACTAGCAGGTAAGTTGGAGATTACATATAGTTTAACAATCATGTAATCAATAAAAAAAGTCCCATAATTTCATTTTTGAATTTTAACTTTTCATATTGTGATCAAATGACCATGATTCACTCTTTTTATTGTAGTAACAAAAGTCCTCATACTATACAACAATAAATAAATAAATAATAGTTATAATAAACAAAAATAATAATAATAGTCATAATAATAAAATAATAATAACTTTAAAATTGTTAAACTTGAGAGTTTTTTCACCTTTTGAAGACATATTTTTAATTTTCTAATCCCTTTTAAAATGTTATTCAATCTTAGTTTGTAAGAATTGTAAGAAAAAAGTAATTTTTTTTTAAAGATTATACTTTTAAAGATTCATAACATATTTAACTTTATATTAAATGAAATAATTTAGTCTTATTTTACATGGATGAAAAACCTTAATTAATAGACTAATGACGAAAGTCATAGTTAGAAAATATATAAAGACTAAACTTCTACTAACCTTAGTAGGTTTAAAATATTATTTATGTGGGTCATTTTTAGTGGATGAAAATGTGGATTGTAAATTTGTATACAATACGAAGAATTTATAATTATGTCAAGTAGTATAGGATATTTATACTTGTATTTAGGTTAAATAAATTAGATTGTTTAAGTTTGCATTTGAATCAAGTAATTTGAGATTAAAAATATATAAGTTGAACTTATGTAAATATGTAATCCAAATGTAATTATAATCTAATTAAAACATTCTTCTAACATAAAAAAGAACTCTGTCAAATTAGACATTAAAATTAAAATTATATTTAGCGCATGTTTTATAAAAAGTGTCAAACATATATCAAAGTTAATTCTTGAATTCAAATTTTTAATGCACACCCGTACTAAAAGTATATTTAGCGTATGTTTTATAAAAAGTGTCAAACATATATCAAAGTTAATTCTTGAATTCAAATTAAGATTGACTCAAGGCCCAAGCAAGTAAAGCAACCCCTTTAGGCCTCAAGGTCTTAAAAAAATTTAATATGCTTTAGGCCTCAAGGCCACAAAGGCCTAAAAAATATTTAATATGTTTTAGGCCTCAAAGTCTTAAAAAAATTTAATACTCACATATTATTATAAAATAAAATAAAAATATTTAATTTTAGAATTATACTAACAAAATTTTAATTAAAAATTTAAATATTTTAACTGACTTTAAGTTTATATTGGTGCTATAAATATTATTTAATGACTTTAAATTTATATTGGTAATATAAATACTATTTAATAAATAATATTCTTTCAAACTTTCTTATAATAAATTAATAATATTTTTAAAAAATTGAACAAGCAAGGAATCTTTCTCAAAACTTTCTAATTGATCTCTTCCTTTCTAATTGATCTCTTCCTTATATTTCATCAACGGATTGATATGTCATATCATTGTCTGACTCTTCCACTTCTCTCCTTCTTTCTTTACTTATCTTCTTTCTTCATTTATCTCTTTGTTCCTTCCACAATATTATTTTAACTTGTTTTCAATTTCAAATTTCTTTTATTTCATATTTCATCATTCTATACTGTGCATTTATGGGTGTGTCTTTACTTGGAGGAAGAGTTTGTGTTCACTTTGGCTCATTTTGAGTGCATCAATATTAGGTAAAAATAATATGAGATTGATCAATTGATCTCAATTTTTTTTTTATTTTTCATTATTGTTAAATTAATCTTAAAATTTGTGAAGATTCAAGAAAGAGAATTTAGAAGTTACAAATTATATTTAAAGACATACCAAAGAACAGGATCGAAAGATAATATCATAATAGGAGACTTGAGATTCTACGATCAAGTTTATTGTTTTGACAAAAGGTTTTATCTTTTTAACTTAGACTTATTTTATATACTTATAAGTTATATTCAGTGTGATATATATTATAATTTTTAATTTTATATAAAAATATACAAATATGGCAACTAGAAAATTTGAATCAGGTTATTCAAAACTTAAAAAGAAAAAAAAGAGTTGAACTTTTTGTTGAATCACAAAAAGGGGCTATGGATAAATTTATAAAAATAAATAAAAGAAAATGAATTAGAAAACACAGGTGAGTCTTCTTTGAATATGAAAAGTATTTGAAACATGATAATTTATTGAATATTGATGACTTAGATTTATTTTCAGAATTAAATATCTTAAAGGAGATTATAGGATTGGAAAATGATAAATCAATTGACATTTTTAATTATATAAAAAGAATAAATTCTTTTCTAAATGCATATATAGAATAGTGTTAACAATTCCAGTATTAGTTGTTTCAGCTTAAAAGGGGTTTTTCAAAATTTTAAACTAATAAAATCTTATTTGAGATCAACAATGTCTCAACAAAGATTAAATGATTAGCTTTATTGTCTATTGAAAAATATTTTTTAAATAAAATTAATTATAATAATTTAATAGATAATTTTACATAACAAAAAACTCGAAAAATAATTTTTAGATAAAAATATCATATTTTTAATTATTTTATTAATTTAAAAAATGTCTCATTTTTTTATTCGTTTTAGATCTCCTAAAATCTTGAACAGCCACTTATTCAAATTTTTAATGCACACTCGTACTAAAAGTCATACTAAAATTATTATAAATACACATCTAAATATACTCGTTTGAAACATTTTAAATGTAATAGAGAATTAATGTCAATTTTGTATTTTGTCTTTTTTATGGGAGTTACCATAGAAACACTCTCCTCTAAGCTCATACACAAGTAACATTCATTGTGTGCCTCGGTTCTCAAGCTTCTCTTATAAGCAAAGTACCGTAACACTATCTCTTCTTGCTTCTGCAACCATAATCAATGCAATCACTTCAATCATTTCGAAAAAATAGATAAGTGATTTAAATGCATTTATTAGTATGTAATCAATATGCACTCATTTTAAAATGTTTTGCACGATCAAATAAAGTTGACTAATAAATGAAAATTATCTGTATTTGTGTGTAATTTCACGTAAACCTTCTCTACTTATCCAAATTCCTAGTCTAACACTAAAAACTGAGAAAAAAAAATCAATGTAAAAGGAATATGTGGATTAATTCTACTAAGCTCTGGGCATGCCACCATCCCTTTCTGGCTTATTTCATCAATCCTTTGACAAAGTCATTGATTTATTATTGTTATGGGCACAATTCTACAAGAAACTATAGTGGGGTCCTAGTTTAATTATTCCTATGGTTTCTTAATTAGTATCTCCATATTAGGTGACCCAAGTTTGACATAAACCCTCTCCCAATACAGTAAATGCACTTATTATAACTATATGGCATTGGCCTTTGATGTTTTCTTGTCTGGCTGGATTTTTTTTTCTTGGGACAATCATTATCAAAGATGCTAAGTAATTCGCTTTCCGAAACCCATTCATGAATTCTTTTCATATATTATGCAATTTCTTCTTCAATAAAATACGTGTTTGAGTCTTATTTTATGTAAACTTAAGTCCAGAAGATTAAATAAGATATACAATTTGCAAAATTTAATGAAATTTAATGAGCAGGTTATCTAGTATTATTACCATAGTAGTTGAAAGCTTCACATATACTACTCGATCTCTGTTTATGGATTCAGAAAAGTGGAATAAAGAAACAATTTTTCAACCTTTAAAATAACTAGAAAGGCTACGGTTTAAGCTAGATGATGAAGTGCCCTACTGAATAACCAGTCTTGCACATAAAAAATAGTGAAAAATAATTGGAGCACATAAATAAATAAATAATTAGAGTAACATCTCAAAATTGACTTAAGCAAAACCCTAACTAATCCTTCTTATGTATTTATGTAATGCCATGACTTTTGAGAATGTTGTCTCCAATCCCATTCTCCATAATCACCTCACTCCCAACCCAACGTCCTGCTTATATATCACTGTTCCATAAATAAATTATACTCTTACTTTCTATCCAAACTTTACGTATATGTATTCGCATATATAAATCTATCGAGATACAATAGGAAAGTTGTAATTCTTTTACTGAAAGTAAGAAAATTTATAGTATTTATTTTTACATAAAAAGCCTTAATAAAAATAGAAAGAAACGTAGGAAACATGTAATAATTTAAGTATATGATATAAATATATTCTGGAAAGCTTACTCCGTAACGTTATTCGACCTCTCTAATTTACATAAATTTGGAATTTCCAATCAAGTTAAATTCCAGAAATATCCATTTTAGATATTAAAAAAAATTCTTACCTTAGTTACGGTTAAGACCAATGTTAACCACAAAGTTTGTCTCTGACAGTGCCACTACACGTACAGAAATGCAAGTACAGCTGGAAGAAAAGGAACAAATGGAGAACGTGCATTGAAATGAGTATGTTGATGAAACCACATGGAGAAAGGAGAACGGATAACAGGCCCACGCGAGAAAGGAGAAGGATACAAGGCTAATTTTGACATTTCACACACTGGATCGGTGCAGCTTGAAATTGGGGGTTTCAGGAAGTAATGGGGCTTTACAAAATTCCTCAACACCTCTTATATTTATTTTCGAAGGGACTTTTCAAAAGACTGATTCTTTCTACACTTCCATACAGTTTTCTTCCTGTATCTTCATAATAAATGTGAATTTATCGTCTTATCCTTTTAAATTTTTTTTTTAATCTCATCCTATCCTTCATCCCATTCACTCACCACCTCCATCTCTCACTCTTTTTAGTTAGGACTAAGTTGCGCCGTGTGCCACCACCTTCAAGGCAGCCACCATGCGTCACCAAGTTGCACCTCCACCACCTCCAAGGTAGCCACCATGCGCCACCAAGCTTCTCCTCACGCCATGCATACACAGCGTCAACCACCGTGTACCAACAACGTCCTCCAAGCTGCATCTCCACCACCTCCAACGTGCAGATCCTCATGCACCTCCAACGTGCACTTCCTTGCACCACATACTTCACTACAAGCCACCATCATCAAGCCAAAACCCTCCCCCAAATGTCAACCAAAACTCAACCCTAAGTCCTCCGTGCCCCCTTGCTGCACCACCATAGCGCCATGCACCTCGCCACCATTAAGGTCTTCCATGACTCCATGCACCTCCTGCATTCACCCCACAAGACAACGCCCTAGCTTTCAGCCATGCTCCTCATGACACCAACTCCCCAAACCACCAAGGCCTGTTGCGTCTCCAAGCACCTCCACGTACCTCCATGCCACCTCTTTGCACCTTCATGGATTAAGTTGCGGGTTGTGAAATGCACAATATATTTCGAAATTGAAATATGTTACCGGTTGTACAACTCATAATTTATTTTAAAATTAAAATATGTTGCGAGTTGTGCAATCCGTAATGCATTTGAATTTTCGAATACATTGCGAGTTACACAATTCGTAATTTATTGAAAAATATTTCAATTGCAGTTTGTACAATCCGGAATAATGAAGGTGCATGAGAAATAATCACGGGTTGTACAATCTACAATGATAATATTTTTAAAGTGCATTACGAGTTGTACAATTCGTAATTCATAAACGTTGTACTTCCATAAACGTTGTTGAACTCAGCATGAACGAAACACCTCCATGTTCTCCTCTGCCTTTAATCCAGTCCTCCCAGTCCTCTAATAATAAGAATATTTTCATCTTTTCCTTATGGCTAAAATCAGAATATTTAAAATTATGGAGGTGGAGAAAGACAGTATAGAGGTGCAAGAAGATGGAGGTGTCAAGGTGTTTTTTTATTCTAGAAAGTTCATTCCAAAATGAATGAAAGATGCTAAAAAATTATATGAAAAGTACGGACAAACACCTATGTTGAAATGATCAAAATAACCTTGAAGTATCATCAAGTTGTCATTTGTAAAACAAAATAACAACGGGATAGCACTCCTTCCGAATTACATTTTAAAAAATATATATAAACTGAACGAAGTTTCATTCGATTGTCATTTTGTTTTGTAAATGATAACCAGATGACATCCCGATCCGATTTACATTTTGAATTTCATCCCATTATCATTTAAATTTGACAAAATTTAATAGAACCAAATTATGTTAAAAACAACTCTAGAACTATTAGATGTAAATAAAAAGTTGGGAAAACAGAAAAAAGAATCTACATACCTATATATACTGCCTTATGATCCTTATGGCTTCCAGACTTTTTCCAAGGAATGACAGATGATTTTTTCTTACATCTCTGAAAAGCACCAAGAACAGCAAGCAGAAAGAGAGAGCCCACCATAGTCCCAGTTACTATTTCTAGAGCCAAAAGCCAAACAGGTTTTGACCCTCTGTGATGCTTGGACACATATTCAGCAGGTTGGTGACTAGGATTCACCACTGGCTGGCTCTTGGCACTGGCAGGAGAAGCACCCCCTATGAAATAATAGTTCAGTGTTAGATGCATAAATTGGAAGGAGAAAGTATTGTGTTGTGTATATTGAATTTGACAAAATTCTTATCTAGAAAAAGTACATAGATCTATTCTCAACACCGACTCGACTCATTTCATTTCTTTCTCATGATTCAAATTTTATGAGGTGTCTATGAAGGGACATTTAATTCATGCCTTCAATCCTGAGTTCTTGAAAGGTAATGTGAATACATACCGCACTGTATAGAAGGTCGCTGCTTTAAATCCTGGCTCTCGATGCAATTCCCTTGAAAGCTTAACCTGCCAGACATAGTATATGAATACTGAATAATATAGTGGAGGAGTAGAATGTCAACATGACCAGAGTATCAAAAAAGTACCTCGAAAGATACTCCAACCATTTTGGGTATACTACCAACTAAAAAATTATATGAGAAGTCTGTTACTTTCAACTGAGACGAACGACAAGCCCGTTACGTTCTCTTTCGCCGCATACCTCGGAAGTCATACATTTAAAAAAAAAAATCGGATGGATTTCATCTTCTTATTATTTTATTTTGCAAAATAACAACGGGATGACATCTTTATCTGGTTTACAATTTTAAAATGCAGATCTAATAGAGTAAATGACAACCAGGTAAAACCTATTTGGTTGTCAAACTTTTCAATCGGCCAAAGTCTCACTTAATCAACAAATTAATTACTCTAATTAACAATATTATTCACAGATTCTTAATAAATACATCAATAATTGCTTATTTAAGACTTGTTTGAAACTTTAATTTAAGATTTAGACAATGTTGATGCACAACGAATGAGAATTATGAAGGTGAAGGGGATAGATAACATTATTAACTTTTTTAATTTTAAAATAAAAGTATATGCTTATTTTATTTTTTACATAGAGGTGCAAGAATAAAGTATTGGGATAAAGGAAGAATTCGTCCAGAATATACTCAAAAATTATATGAGAAGTAGGGACAAACACCCAAAAAATAAAATAAAAGCTTTGGACCATACGTGGACTAAACAAAACTATCCATTAAAAACACAAAAGTGGGTTATTTATTCTTAACATCAGTTTATAAAGTTTTAAATTTCAAATTAGGTAATCTGAATTATTTTCTAAATTAACATTTCCTAGCGAAAGGAGACACCATCTTGTAAATTCTGGATTACCGTATTTTACGATTAAGAAATCCGAAATGAAGATTTTACGTTCTGGGCTGATCTTTTTGTAATGAAAAAGGGTATATGAATAGGCAATTACTTCTCCACACCCATTTTTAAACTTCCACCCGACATTGAGTGAAATGACTAAATTGTACTTTTTCTCGCTGTACTCTATCACCGTCATTACTATCGCAGTCGCTTTACCTATCATCGCCGTAGAAGAATAGAAGGAGAATGTTGAAAAAAAAATTCATTCTGAAAACTTTTTCTAGAACATATAAGCCATTCCAGCATCTTAGAAGATATTTATATATTTTGGAAGTTTTACTTTAAAAAACTTGTTTCAAAATTTATTTTATATGTTTTAAAAATTTTATTTAAACAGTCTTATCCTTTTAAAAGAAACACGTTACAGAATATATTTCATGATTTTCAAAAAGTATGTTTTGATAAAATTTTCAGAATAAGTAAATCGGAAGTTACTTAAAAAAAAGGTAAAATAGCTATTTTAAAAATTATATATGTGCAGATTCAAATTGAGGGGTGGAGAAAGAAATTGCAGTATGAATGATATTTTGGGCTATAGGATGCATCGGCCTAATGAGTGATGAATAATATATGAGGCCAGGATAATTAAACAAAGAAGGGAACCAAGTACCCTACGAAGCACAACAATAAAACACAATCATAAATTGTGTAGGATATAGGGTGGCTAATTCGTTTATTCTTGCTCAAAACGTCTATGTCGAATGTTTAAACATCATCATCGTATTTTACATGTGGATTCTATATAAAGCAAAAAATTCTGATAGCAAAAGATAGATAAGGTTAGTATGTCCACCAGATTTGATCTAACTCGAGTGTGATGGAATAGCAAACTTGTTCCAAAGGTTTCACCTTCATGCCCTAAGGACTCCTCAACCACATGAAAATCACCCTTCATCCATTAAAGCTAAGAACTTAACTTTCAAGATCAGGATCGTGCACAATTTCTCCTAGAGCTTTTCACCAACTCCATCTCTCATCAATTACCACATCCTTTCATGATGCCAACTTACCACACTATCTAATTCTCGAGTTGGGTGGAATTCTATTAGCTAAATTAAATAAACTTATGTTGAACTCATCAAATTGTTAATTTAATTAATGCATCAAAATGTATTGTATTAAAGGATCCATAACACGTTTTTTTATTATATGTTGCTTTCTCTTGAATAGATACACTTTTAAGAAGAATAGTTAGTATTTTATTAGTAGAGATAAAAAAAATAGAAAAGGGTTCAATTTAATATTTACAAGAGTGATGATTTCCGTCCAATTTTTATGGTGGTCTTTCAATGTTATTATAAATTTCTATCTTCTCTTCTTTCCACTTATTACAGATTCAATTGAATATGTAAAAGAACATTTGAAGCATACTGTCTCCGAATTAAAAAGATTTCATGCAAGGGGTACATTATTTTAACAAAACTATTGCTAATCACGTTTTTAAGGATTATATTTAAAAAAAAAAAAAAAAGTTAAAGAACTATGGTGCATATTTCCTATAATTTAAAGATCAAGATCTGTATGAACATCGTATTAAAAGTAATTTACATATTTTTTTTTCTTTGATTCTTAGGCTATCTTTTTTTCTGAATTGAATCATGTTCATAAAGCGAGGATCATTCAATATTATATTTTCCACGAACACATAGATTCGGCATCAAACTTGAGATCACGTGTTTAAAGCATCGGATCGTATCCGGTTTCACTTCAACCAACACATAGATTTTATGTGACTCCAACTTCAAAGCATATTTTTTTTTCTCTGTCCCGTGCCAAAGCTTATCTATTCAAATTAGATCAAATATAAAATAATGGTGTCCAGGAACAATACTGAAAAGTATTATGATCGAGAATAAAATAATAAATGGTGGGTGGAAATATTTAAAATTTGAAAAGTGTTTTTCAAATTTCCCATAGATTGCGGATTAATAAATAATGTAGAGATGAAATATTAATTAATAAAATAATCCTAAATTCTCTTATAATATCTTTATATTAGTTCTCCTACTAATTTAATAAAAAATTTAATTACTTCAATTATGTATTTATTTTTTCTAGTATTTTCTTGGATCTAAATTTTCAGAAAGATGTTGTTTTGAATCTAATCAAAATTTTGTGAAATTTTAATATATAAAAACTTTTTCTTTAATAATTTTTGTTCTCATAGTAAAATAGCAATGTTAATTATGATTAATAATATCATTTTAATAGTCTAAAACTTAATAAATTAGATAGGATTATAATTAACACTATCAAAATAAATATAATTTGATAGATAAACTCAAACTTTAGACTTAAAAAAGGTGACTCAAATAGAAAAAAAAATAAAGTTTTTTTTAGCTTGAGATAAAAACTCATACGAGCCAAGTTGGCTTGGAAGTTTAAGAGCTAAAATATTATAATGCATCTTAAATATTAGGAGAAAAAAATTCTAAAATATTCTTTTTTTGATTTTTTTTTAATTTGTCTTGATTTTGATACAAGATTCACGTATTGACTAAGTATAGGACAATATTCAGTCTTTCAAGTTAAGATGATAATAAACTTATTTCTATCAATATTGTTCAAATTTATTCTTGACGAGAAATTCTTGCATTGACTAAGTATGGATATGAGTAATATTTGATTTTTAAATTGGATATGAGGACAGGAATAGATATGTATATATTTATTTCATTCATGTTTCCATCCTTATAATGGTTTTGGTTTTAAATTACTAAAATACTCATAGTTTATTAGGTGACCTAAAAGAGTTATATATATATATATATATAAATATATATATAAATATAAATATATATATATATATATATATATATATATATATATATATATATATATATATATATATATCCTCTCTTTCAATTGTTTGTCTTATTATATATCCACAAAATTCGATCAAATCTCCAAGATATTTTTCCTCTTATCACCGTCTTCATTACACATATTGTTATTTATATTTTTTTTCTTTTGTGCGGTTAGGTTAAAATGGTGTATTATAATTTAGGAAAGACAAACCTCAATTTCTTTAAATCAAATAGTTTTTAGGTCACATTTAGTAATTTTTAATATTTGACTCTCAATAAGTGTTATGCAGATGTGTAAAGCTTTAATTAGCTAGTTAACATAAATAACTTATATTCTTTATTCTCTTTCATCCTTAGTTTTTGTTTCATGTGAAAAACATTTGTATCACAAAAATAATATTCATTATCTCTCAACAGTTTAATTCCTTTTATATCTATGAAGTTTTCTTACATCTCCATGATACTTTTCCTCCCATCATACCCACTATAAGAAAAATGCTATTTAGAGACCAATTTTTAGTTACAAAATGAAATGGTTGCTAATTGTGACCAAAATAGTCACCAAATTAGATTTTGGTTGCTAAATAAGTACAAAATATAAGTAATGATTGAATTTAGTGACCAATTAAGTCAAGATAATTGGTATCTAACATTAGTTACCAAGGTTTTAGTGACCTACACCATTAGATTCTAAATTAGTCTCTAACTTAATTAGATACCAATTTAGAATCTAATGGTATAGGTCACTAAAATTTTAGTGGCTAATGTTAGATACCAATTATATTGACTTAATTAATCACTAAATTCATATTTTGTAGTTATTTAGCAACCAAAATTTAATTTAGTGACTATTTTTGTCACAATTAGCAACCATTTCATTTGGTACCTAAAAATTAGTCTCTAAATAGATTTTTTCTTGTAGTGTTAATTATATTTTTTTTCTTTGCAACTTCGTTCAAATGGTAATACTACATATTTTAAATATTTTTATTTGTTGTTTATTTCAATCATGTAGAAAGTATGACTCTTAATTTCTGATATAATAAAATTTAATTGTTTCTATTTTTATACAGCTCACCTTAAAATTGTTTTGATGAATTTTTTATATAATTATTTTGGTTGTCTTAGAATTTTATTTATGTGTAATTGTTTATTATTTAATACAATTCCTTTATCTTTATTCAAATTTTATTTGGTACTCTGATTTGATATTTATGTAATTATAATTTCTTTCTTAATATTGACATTGAAGCAAAGAGAATGTATATATTGAATATTTGATAATATTATGTTTTCGTTTGTGATCTTTTTATAAAATTTATTTAATTAATATTTAAAATTGTGAGAGATCGGGTATGGACGCATATATGGATTATACATATTACCCGATGGGGATGGAGATGGGACAAAAATTATATATTAGATCGGTGTGGAGATAGGATGTGATGAATTTTTACTTTAAAGGATAGGAATAGGATAATAAACCGTGCTCACCCTGTTTCCATCCCTATGGACTATTCTTTTTGGCCTTTAGTTTCATAATTTTTTTTTTCATTGGATAGTGTTTTTTATTATCTCTTAATTATTCAAGTTGTTCAGAATTTACAAAAATCACTTAAATCGTCAAAGATACTTTCTTCTTTATTACACATTTTTTTCTTTATTTGGTTTCGTTCAAATGGTGTATTGTATTTCAAGAATCACTCTCAACTAAGTTTATTAAGATTTTAAACTATTTTACATCTCATTACAATATGATTACATATTTTTATTTTTACATGATTTTTGTGAAACCGTGTAATGAATTCCAAAAAATGTAATCAATTATTTTATTAAATCAACACATTTGGTTATTCTTGTTGTTTTCAATAATTATTTTACCTTTATCTATTATTATTTAATATTCTAATTTGATACGTAATCAACAATTATAATTTTTTTCGAAATATTTGATGTTAAAAAGAATATGTATCATTTAAACATTCATAATATAATATTTACTTTGTTATTACTTTCTTTATTGTAAAAATTTATTTAATTAATATTTAAAACAATAAAAAAATAAATACAAACGCGAATATGCATATACTAATTACCTGATAAGATGAGGATGAGAATATATTTTTACTTCAAAAATAAAGATAAAAATAGTTAAACTTATTCACTTATTTCCCATAATACACTACTCCCTCCACTTCTTTTTCTTCCACCCTTACAGTTTCTTTTTAAGACAATTTAAGACAATTGGCATGTATGAGAGAAACATTTTAATTGATATGTGTTGCCTCCTCTTTATGTTTTGTTTGTGATTGTGTCATTATTCTTTCATTGTCATACCATTCAAATGATTCTTTTTTTTTTAACTTCAAATATGCCAAAATATAGTTCGTTAATCTAAGATAAGACTAAACCAAAAATTATAATCTATTTTAAAATATAAACCTAATTTTTTTTACTTAATATATAAGATTGGATTTTATTAAGTCGAATAATTTTTCTCCCATTATAAACATAAACATAATTAGATAGTCATATGTATGATGTATTAATAACTTATATTTTTATCATTAGCCCATTAATCTGATGTGATTAACAAATATCAACATGGATGGATTAATTTATTACAAAACTAAATGCATATGACAATGCCACAGAAGTCCTAGATGACATCACACTAAGCACTTTTATTTGAAACCAGACACTAGTACACATTAGTATTAGAAAATAGCATGATATTGTAATGATGTGTAGTAAACGAGAGAGATAGAATCGAGGAGGCACTTTTGTAAGAAGAATAGGAATGATGATGAAAAGAAGATGATGGGAGGATGATTAGGGAGGGGTGATCCTTGGGATTAGAGGAGATGTTTTAGCAAAATCTTTGTTGGATTAGGTCAATGAAAAAGAAGATATGGGAATAGATTTGTCCTACGTACATGGAATCAGGTGTAGGCGTGCAGGGTTGCAGCACCTATTTCCACTCTCTCTCTCTCTCTGCTGCAACTTCACTCACACTTCAATAATCGTACACTTAAGAATCATACATGGAGCAGTGTTCAGATTACAAAGCTTATGTCATTCAACTCACTTTCTTAATATATTATTAGTGCTTTTCCTCCGATCAACAAATGCTCCCATGACTAAATTAAAATCATCTTCACATAAGCATAAGCATAGCAGTTTTCAAAACTAGATTCATAATGGGCTACTGATTTGACTGTGTTTAGATTAATAGGTTAAATAATTTTTACCAAAATCACTCGCCTTGGTATAATAAATATCAGTATAATGAGAAAATAAAAATTAACAATTAATTCAAAATTTTTAGTGATTTATTTGATATCAATCGCATATTAATATTAGCTTTTTCTTTAATAGATAAATATATTAGTTATTAAGATCAAACAAACATGTTTATTTATACTAATCATTATCAGAGTTTAATCAAAACTAATACAATTAAAATTAATTTTTTATTATAATAGAATAATATATATTAATATTTTTACTAAACTGACTATTTATTTTAATTTTTAAAATTTGTTTCTAAATTTTATTTCCAAAATTTTTAAATAAAATTTATTACACTATATTTTTTAAGATTTTTTTCAAGTTTTATTTTAGTATAAGGTTTAGATAAAACTCACGTTTTTTTAATTCTTATTAATATTTTAAATTTGTATAACCTAAAGCTTAATTTATTATATTTTTTAGATAAAAAATACTATTTTTAATTTTAAAAATCGAGATTCTATCTAACAGAATTCTTTTACGAATAAAGATTTTAATTAAGATCCTAAAAAATATTTAATGTGTATAACTAAAAATACTTATTTATAATAATAACAAGTGATAGGGATATCAATCAGATAGGGTTTAGAAATTTCACGAGAAAACAGTTGTCGTTAAAATTTCAAATATTATAATTCCTAAACATCTTTTTAGATTGCATAAATTACATCGATTACAAAAGGCTGATGTAGAAAAAAAAAAGTGGCATGTTTTGTAATTATGAAAGTAGTTGTACGATCTTTTTAAAATATTCAATTTTAATTAAATATTTATTTAAATAGTATATTTGCCAAATTATTTTATAAAGTGGTTCATTTATTCTTTAAAGTTCAAAAATTAGTTAGGAGGATATGGATTTTTCGCATAAAATTACTTTTGTTTTAACCAAAGATTCAAATTACTTATAAAACCCAATTACTCTTTTGGTCCAAATAGTGGCACTCGTCCTAGGTCTCATCACAGTATTAGACCATAATAACAGTATTATAGTTTTGTAGCTTTGAATTTAGCTGACCTATACGTTGCATCACCATCAAACCACTATGTTTATCCGCTGGCAAAAAGAAAGGTATTGTCCCTTCATTTTGCTTGTAAACCACCTCCTTTGTTCATGATTTTTTTTATTTTTTTAATTATGTCATTTAGTCTTCAAAATTTTTAAAATAAAACAATGATAGATAGAGAACTAAAAGTATAACTGACTTATGCAATGATGTTATAAGAGAGAGGAGAGAGTCATGGAAAACCTCATTTTACTATTTTGACTATTTTCTAAATCAAAATTTTTATATGCTATTAGAGTGAACTAACTGATGAGCTAAAACTTTTTAAAATTAGAAACAAATATTACATATTAAAAATTATAACAATAAATAAAAACTATAAATATTTCTTTATCATTATTCTTATGATATTGGTCTTACTTTAATCTATTTTATTAATCAGTAAAGAAAAAGTTACATCTAAACATTAAAACATTAAATGGTAATTAATTAATCAATAAATTAAACTTATTTAATTTTGAAACAATTTATTAGTTAGGCACGTTGATATTAAAGTCAAAGATAAATTTTTGTCCTTTGATAAGGGATAAGATGGATGTGAGTATGTGATCATCAACATTCCCATCGTTGAAATAAAAAATTTATTTCTATTCTTATATTTAAAATATGAAAATTTTAGTTCATTCACATTTCTATTGAATAAGGGTAAGGTAATGGATATATTTATAGTCAAACTCGTATTTATATCTTTAGTATTTTAAATGTTAAATAATAATTTTTTAATAAGAATTAAAAAACACAATAAAATAAACATGATATCATCAAATATTTAACATCAGAAGAACACACATTTTATTTTCTTTAATATCAAATATCAAAAAATAAAATATAATTCCATAAATCTCAAATTAGAGTATAAAGTAACAAATGAATAAATGTCAAAAATGATTATATAAAATGGTAAACAATTACACATGACTGAAATTCCATAACAACCAGAACATTTATTAGTTTTTCAAATGTTTAGTAAATTTGGTGGATATTGATTGAGTCAAATCATTGAGAAAGACTTGGTGGATATTGAATGAGTTGAACCATTGAGAGAAAGAATGAAAAACTTTGAAGTAAAACAAATGTTCTTCAAATGAAATAAAAGTGAGGGTCAAAGAGAACATAGAAATAAACTTCTTATGTTACTTAGTAAACTAAGAGTTTGTGCAACTTGAAATTAAGAGCATTCTCATGTAAATAAATAAGCAATAAATACATTTTTTAAGTAGAAAAGATAATCAAATGTGTCTTAAAAATTATTTGATTTAATAAAATTGATGTTTTTGTGTCTTGAAATATAATTCACCATTTGAATAAAACTTTGAAAAACAAGTTAAATCATAAGAATGAAGGGTTAAATTGTATTTTAAAACTTTTTGCAATTTTTGCAGTATATCATCTAATTGCATGCATGCAATCTGACAATTGTTTTGGGTGTATAGATGATCTGTCAAAAAATATTTGTCAGGGGAAAGTCCTACACCCATAATTTTGATTAAGTGCTTAGATACAATAAAGCATAAAACATGGTTATGCATTGTTTATAGATGAATGCTCTGTTTAATAACAAAACATGTAGGACGCAAGTGTTTCGCCTGTCAAAGATATAACAATATGCATTCTTATCTTCGTATTTCACATTTGATAAGATAATATATGCTCAAACGATACACACATATTCTAAGTTAACCTTGTATCGCTCAAATATCTATGCGCTTATTCTATGTTGCAGGAAACGTATATTGCTTTCGTTCGCCAAAGAGATCCTTTCAAACACAAGTTACATCAAGTGATCTATTGGATAAAGAGTTAAAGCTACTTTCTTCAACAACAACCTGACATAAGAACTTCTCAACTTTGACCCAGCTATCTGTCTAGTACAATGTACATTTTTACCATAGGTTGGTGTAAAAGGATAAGCTATATAGGGAGATAAGTACAATAAACTATTCTAGATGTTACGTAGAGAAGATAGAACATATAAATATACATGAAGTGCATTTAATGCACAATTCACTATCAAGCTTGTTAGATGCAAAACGGACATTCAAGTTAGTTGAAGTTGTTCAAGTGCTAGAAACAATTTTGCAATGACTATCTTCTTCTAGAGCCTATAAAGTCATTCATCAAGAAGAAGAATAATAAGACTACATTGCATAGTGCAAAAAAAGCTGTTGAAATTTCTAAGCCCTCAAAGGCTTCATAAGATAACAAATTTCATGTTCAACCAACAAACTAGAAGAGAGTGCGCAAATCTTATATATGTCAACAAACGATATTTCTCTCTAGTGAGCAACCTTGTGTTCATTAATCACTACTCAAATAATCTCTTTATCTAAGTTAGAATTGACTTGTAGAAAGAGTACTTGGTTAAGTTAGAGTATCTTATGAAAAGAACACTTGTTTGTACTTCGCAGTGGTAGTCTACCTTGTGGAACTTGAATAGTCGGTCAAGAATTGGACGAAGACTATTGCAACAGACAATCTAATATAAAAATACTAAGTAATCATTCTTCCTTTAATCTCTTATATTACATGTTATTTAATCTATGCTAACTAAAGGAAAAGAGTTTTTCAAATCATTTTGTGAAAATTCTTACTAGTTTGTTTGACCTAATACAAAACCTATTGAATATGAAGTATCAGGAAATACTTACAAGAAACAATTTTTTAACAAAATTTAACCCTCTCTTCTTGAGTTTTTCCTACTTTACACATTGTTTCTTAAGGTTAGTTACAAATACCTCATTCTTTTGTTAATGTAGTATAACAATTTGTAATGAACAAGGATAGGAGAAAGAAAAATTTACTCTCTAATTTTTATATTGGTTCATCTCATAGTGTTAACTATGTTCAATTCTTAATCAACTGATTGAGTTTCACTTTGCAAATACTATTGTAAGATACAAACTAAGTATAATTTAGAACGCAACCACTCTTGACTAATAACCCAAGTATTGTTTGAACAATCGACTACTTTTGGCTAAAAACCCTAACTATGGTTTGGCACGGAATCGATCCTAGTTAAACACCAAGTACTCTTTTACTATAAAAACTTTTGGAATTACCAACAAAAAAAAATACCAATGGATATATATCACTCGTTAAAATATCATTACCAATGAATTTCAACAATGGATAAATTAGCAGAAAAATTTCCAACAGCTTTTACCGACAAATAATTTGACGGTTAATTTATCTATGGATAAATTAATCTTCAAATTATCTATCAATAACTTGACCGCCAAGTTATTCGTTGATAAAATCTGTCAGTAATTATCAACAAATTTGGTCCGTAGATAAATAATTTGATGATAATAATAATAATAATACTAATAATAATAATAATGATGATGATAATAATGAGAATAATATTATTATGATAAAGATAACTAAATAAGTATATAGTAACAATAAGAATAATCATTATTATGAGAGTAATAATAATAATAATTATTATTATTATTATAATAATTATAATAATAATAATAATATTAATAAAAGTAATAATAATAATAATAATAATAGTCATAATAATAATCATAATATGAAAGAAAAACTTATTTTGTGTAGTGGTTAAAGATTATGTATGTACCTTGTTCATTTGTTTGATTTGAGAGTACTCAGTTATACTTGACTTGTACTCGCTTAATAATACTTTTGTTTTTGTCACCCTTGAACTTGAATCACAACAAGAGGATTAACTATTGTCATTGGGAGATGAGCCACTTGCATATAATCTCCTTATAAGGAGAAAGAGTTAGTGTGACAAACTCCCTCTTAGAAGAACTGTACCTAGTTGAACAGAAAGAAAGGATGATGATTAAAAATAAAATACAAAATGGAGGAACAAGAATGCTCTTGTAAAAATATTCAATTGCAAATCTTAAACAAAAATGTGAAAATGGGAGGCAGAAACAAATTTAATAAAATTATTTTAATATGTTTTGCATGAGACACACCTTTTCTAAAAGTTATATAATTGATTAGAGAAATAAAACATTAGCCATCTAAATATTATGATGTTTCAATATTATTGAATTCATTCCTTAACAAGCATTAGTAACACATTTCTTCACATGATTACTCATAAAGATCATTACTAAAAATAAATATTAAAGTATATAAATGCTCATAATTTCAAAGCTTGATGGTTAATTACATACTTGTGAATAAAACTTGAAAGGTTCACAATCCATAACTCAATTGTAAAAGGAGACCTTATATAAAGCTCATTAATTCTTAGAAAAGAGTACTAAACATCCACATGTGAAAATATTATTTGATTTACTTTGAAGCTTAGAGACTTTTATATGTTCTTACAAACTCCCAAGCTTTTCAGAATTGAGGAAATATCAAACTATCTTGGATAATATTAAATTTTGTAAACAACAACACAACTACCTAATCAATTGAGTGAACTTACATCCAACAAATAAAAAAGCTAGTTATGGAAACCCACATGTTTATAAATGTCCAAGAACAATGTAATTTTTAGAAACAAAATGTTTAAAGTTGATGAGGTTTTACAAGTCAAGATTTGGACCTGGATTCTTTGGAAGAACATCAAAACTAAATTCATATTTTCTAATTGGTGTTTCAATCTAACATTATGCTTGAAAGCGAGAAAATGAGTTGGTTGGTATAAGTTGTTTAATTATTTGCCACTACAAAAAAAAATCAAATTATCTACGAAAATTACATACGGATGAAAATCCATATGTAAAATTTATATTACATACGGAATTTTATCTACGGATTTATATTCGTATGTAAAATCAGCATTACATATGGAATTATCTACAGATTCAAATCCCTATATAAAATCAACATTACATACAAATTTTTACATACGGATTTGCATCCAGGAATTACATACGGATTTAATCTGTATGTAAATCCATATGTAATATAATCTATACTAAAAATCAACATTACATACGGATGTTTTTTTCCAAGGTATTACATATGGATTTAATCCGTATGTAAATTCATATATAATATAATCCATATTAACAATCAACATGGTATGAAATTACATATGAATTTCTATCCAAACTTATTACATAAAAATTAAATTCGTATAAAAATTCATACATAAATATTTATATTATTATTTTTAATATATTATTATTATAATAGTATTATTAATATTATTATTATTATTAACATTATTATTATAAATATTATTATTATTAACATTAATAATATTATTGATATTATTATCAATATTATTGTTATTAATATAATAATATTATTGTTGTCATAAATATTAATCATATTAATTATTATTATTAATATTAACATATTTATTATTATCATTATTAATATTAGTATTATTATCAATATT
>Ga0209489_100881_pt1 | contig 60049 bp, 30 predicted proteins | sample SiratrowhiteBW_FD_187527 | JGI IMG/M metagenome (GOLD analysis project Ga0209489, IMG submission 187527) | Root nodule microbial communities of legume samples collected from California, USA - Siratro white BW (SPAdes) (version 2) | ecosystem: Host-associated > Plants > Roots > Nodule | place... | reverse complement strand
TCTTCCTGTTGCACGTGGATTAGGGAAACCGAACCACGTTAAATCTTGTGTGTTGCCCGTGTTCCGTTCTTTCTTCTATTCCTTGCAGATTATTTGTGTGTGTTGTTTGTTTAAGACTCATCAATTCAAACACTAGAGACTAAGACGAGCATTATTTTATGAGTTTAAAGATAAAGGTTAGACATTTAAATTTTAGAAAGTTATTAGTTTATACAAAATCAACTTATATATAATTCATTTTAATATTATTTTCTTTTAGAATTATCATAATTCAAACCTTATACATGTAATTAAACTAATTTAAAATTAAGATTACAATCTTGTTCATAACGCATTTGCAACCTCAACAAGCATGAAAAATCGTTTAAACCTAAGCAAGTAGTTTAGAATTTAAAACTCAATTACGCGATTATGTTGAACACTGCAATTTCAAGGACAAAAAACAACAATTACAGGAAGAAGAAGAAGAAGAAGAAACTAAGTTGAATAGAGTGATTAGTTATACCGCGACGCCGAAGCCAAGAATCCAGGAATACTTGACGAAGGTGCCGAACAAGTCCCACTGCGGTCCTTCCCAGAAATCCGGTTCTGCCCGGAGAAGCTCATTAGCCTTACTGTAAAGAGCAGCAAATTCCTCGTCCATGGGCTCTTCGTCTTCTACCTCCGTCGTGGCTTGCGGTTCAGTTACGGCGCTGAAAGGACGCGACTCGGAGGAGAACTTATTAGAGCACGCCACGTGGAGATGATTTCTTGGCGCTCGATTTGACGAAGGAAAGTTACGGGTGTAGCGAGTGGTTGTGGTGGTGTTGCCGCAGGGGATTATCGCCGCGCCACTCCCAATGGGCACGGTGAACGCCATGGGTGGATGAGAATGCTCGCAACAGATATTGTTATCAAATGTATCTGACTAACAAACTTTTGTTTCTGTTTTGGTCTTCACAAAATTGAATATTCTCAATAATTAATAAAAAAATATATTTAAAATAGAATATAAACAAATTCTGACAAATACTACAAATTATATATTGGTATTTTTCAAATATATTCCAATCAATTTAAATAATAGAATCAATCATAGTTGAATTATAATTTACTACACTTTTTGTGGAAGAAGAAAATCAACATTTGATGGCATAATAATACAATCAATAATTATTACTCTCAACTAAAAATAAATAAAATTGCCCAATTATCTTGTTACGCTTTTAAAGAACTTGCTTTTGGGGTTTAATATAAATGTGTGATGATTAAATTTGGTTAACATTTAAACTCAAATTAGAGAGGAAGATAGTTTTGGTAGAGTTCAGAGGTGAGAGTAGTGTTTCTGAGTGGTGTGTCTAGTAAATAGTTGGATTTTGAAATTAAATTCTTTGGGTGTTTTTACTTCATTCTCTTCAATCTCTGTATCCAATCAAATAAGAAGAAAAACATTTTTCTTTTCATTTTTTTCATTTTATCTTTTGTCGTACAAACAAAAAATTATCTTACTTTTTACTTTTTTTTTTCTTTTTTTCTTTCACTTTATTTTCTTAGCCAATCAGAATATAGAAAAAGGGTATTGTAACGGCCTTTTTTTTTTATGACATTCACTTTTTACAACAACAATGTTCAGTGGTCAGGATTGATGATACGGATGTTTCTACATTGGATTCTTTATCCTGACTTTACTTTATAAAGGTACTAAAATACCTAAACAGTAAAAGTTTGATTTTTTTTATAAAACTTTTACATTGTAAATTAATCTAATTAAATATTGTTTTAAATTAACTGTTATAAAATTGCTTGTTTTAGCTAAATTAAATAACATAATATTTTGTAATCAAATAATAATATAGAGGTTATGCAGCTTTATCCTATTTAATGAGAAAGACGGAAACTATTAATTTAAACTACTTTTTTCCATCAAACTGAAAAATAATATATAATTACGAGGTCAAGTGTAAATAGAAAATTAAAAAAAAAGTAAGATGAATTAAAAGACAACAAAAATTTAAAAGTTAATTGAGAAAACAATAATTATAATCTCAAAAATATATTTATTTTAAAATAGTAAATAGAAAATTTTAAAAAAATATTCCTAATTTATTAAAAATGTTTATCTCTTTGAAACTTATCTCTTAATTTTCTATAAGATGTTGAATGATTTCTTTATTATTTTTTAGATTTGATATTCCTTTTGAAAATAATTAAGATTGCGTTGACGTTCAAATTTTTCATGTTAATAAATCTCTTTTCCTTTTTTTCTTTTTTAGTTTTATATTCGTGAAAGGAAATTTATTTTTTCACACGATTTAATTGGTAGAGATAAATTTTGGTTAATAATATATTTGAATTTGAGTCAAATTTACGAGAGTTAAGTTATGAATTACCTAACTCCTTTCTACATTTAAATGAGTTATCTTAGAAAAAGGTAATTTTTTAAGATAAGGAATGTGAGAGATTTGTTTTAAATTTATGTTAGGTTTAATTAAACATAATGTGATTTTGATTAAATATTAAAAATCACAAAATATTAAACATAAATCATACAATTGTTTTACAAACGAATTATTTAAACAATTAAGATATAAATATTTTATCTGTCGGATTATATTATATTGTGCTGTTTTTTCTTACAAATAATAAAATATTTATAAGATAAGATATATACTTATGACATTGTACTATTTAAAAATATATAATTTTACTTATTTTTTACATGTAAATAGTGTTTATTGTCTTTGTTTTTAAAAAAATTACTTAAAAGTGTTAGTGAAAATTGATATCAAATGACTTCTCATAAAAACTAAAATTGTTTTCTTTTTTGACCTCCTAACATAAATAGCATTTAAACTCTAATCTTTCATGTATTATGTTATATACAATATTTATTTTTATCATATTATAGTTCATTAAACTTTTGTTCGTTACTTATTACTTTATATGACATTTTTTTATATTATGATTTTCTAGCATTTTATAAATTTTAGTTAAAGTTATTAAAAAAATACACATGTAGAGGTTTGTATAATTTTTTATTAAAAAAATCAACGATAAATCAAATTCTTATATAAATACTCATGAATTAATTTATAAGTATTACATACATATTTTTGATAGTATACGTAATTAATATTAATTATATATATAAATCTATATGAAAATAAGTAATTAATATTAATTATATACAAATCTATATGAAATTACATGTAGATCTTATAGTATGTAATTACGTATAGATATTACTTACATTAATGGTTTTACGGTTTTTTAGTAATTGAAATACTTTTACCTATATATCAATTTTTATTAAATATGTGAATCAACCATTAAGATAATTATAAATAATGATATTTAATGTTGATGTTGTGATAAACAACCATTAATAAAATCTTGTTGAGTGTAGAAGCATTCCTTTAAAACTTACAAGGAAGTTTAAGACAAGAAACTAAGTTTTTGAATTAAGTTATTGGCTCGTATCTTGCATACTTTAGATTAAACATTGTTTCATGCAAGGAAGTTTAAGACAATAAATTAAGACAAGAAATTAAGTTTTTGAATTAAGTTATTGGCTTGTATCATGCATATTTTAGCTAGATTAAGTATTGTTCCAGATAAAATAAAACTGAAAGATTTATGCTAAATTATTTTAAAGAAATTCTCGATGCATTAAATATGCTTCTAAAAAATTCTTAAAGCATAAATATATTACGGTATGAATTATATTCATTAATTTTTATTTATCTTTTAGATTCAATCTCCCTAGTCTACGATTTGTATATTTCATTTATTTATATATCTTTGGATTATAATATTCTCATATTAACTTTACCATGAGGAACAAATTATTTATTATGATAAAGGCAAAGCAACAAATATTTATTTCGCTATATCACCGTTATGATATATACAGTGGGTAAAATTAATTATTGTATATTACCCAAATATATTACCATCATGTATATTTTTCCTCTTTTTTTTTGTAAAGAATCAAAATGATCTAAGTGATTGCTTTTCTATCTATGAAATAAATCTAGAAAATAATCTTCTTTTTTTTTCTTACTTTCTAACCAAACAAAATTGTTTTCAAGTTATCACGTTAACAACTATTAAATAAATAAGTTGTAATTTAACGCTAACAAGTAACGGGAGTTTGTTTTTTTCTAGTGTGAGACAGAAAAGCAAATGGTAGAATTCATTTTCTTCGTCACTTCTGTTTAATTATTTTTATTTAGTTTGAGAATATGGCGAAAGAACTTTTCCACCATGAAAAATATACCCCAATGGTAAATTTTCCCCCCTATATAATTATATAACTTTAGAAAACAAAAAATATATTGCTTGATTTGGTTACAAATTAAACAGATTGAATTGTCCCATGAAATATGTTTTTAGTATTTAATTTAATTTTAACATTAACTAATAATAAAAGAATAATTCATTTGTTTTATTTTGTTAATTAGTACGTATTTTGACAAGTTTCTCCATGTCTTTGTAAAAAAATAAGAAAAATAAATAAATAGAAAAATTAATACAAGATATTTTATAAAACAATCAATAAATAAAGTATTTTTACTACAGTAATTAAACATTCTTTTAACACAGTTAAAACTCTTCAGCTCACAAGATATTTAATTCCATAAAAAAGAAAAGCATAACGTGATGATCCAAGATGCAAGAAAACAAAACCAAAACGTGTCGTCAAGGAGTCCAGTTTGTTTCAATTGAATTTAACGAAAGAACCGAAGCAACAAACAAATCTTAGCCCTACAACTTTTCACATCTACACCTACATTTCTGTGCTACATTTTTTTTTCTCTTCTTACCCCGAAATTTTCCTAGATTTACATTTCCACCCCTAAGCACTGTTTCACTAACCCACCACAAAACTTCGTCTTGCCGCCGCTTACATGGCCTGTAACGACTCCGACCGCCACAAAACATCCGCAGCCGAATCCGCATAATCAAACAACCCATCCACGGTCACAAAACCCCCGGCGCCACCGTCACACTCCGCCGCGAACCCAGAACCGAACCCAAATGCATCAAAACCGGGAACATAGTCATCAAACCCATTGAACCCGGCAAGCTCCGCCACTTCCGGGTCAACCCGACCCGGTTCCTCAACAGTAACCTCACTTGGCGGCAACCCCAGCTCGTCATCAGAAGCCTCCAGTAAATACCCCAGCTTAGTTTGCAACTCGCCGGAATCGGGCAGCTGGGTCGGGTCATTCGGGTCCAAAGTCGGAGCCTTGATTTCATCTTCGAAGCTTTTGATGACCGAGTCGAGACCCTGTACGGTGCCGCGGTCAGGCACATTGTCGGCGTCGTCAAGTATGTTGAAAATGTCGTCTTGCAGCTGGACGTCTGAGTGAATGACCGAGTGAAGATCCGACTCGGGCGAGTCAACTCGGGGAATCTTGAACTCGGGCGAGTCGGACGAGTTGGTGTCTAACTCGTCGCGGACTCGCTTCTTGGTATCCTCCATGGAAAGAGAAGAAAAGAAAAGTTGAAAAGAGTGAAGAGAGAGAAAAAGATGAAGAGTTTGGGTGGGAAGAAAGAGAAAGGGTGAAGGGTATTATATATAAGGGTGGGAAAAGTAAGATAGGGTTTGTCTACTTTAATTCCTAATGCAAGATAGTGACAGGCGCGTGCATATCGCTGCATAAGAAAACACAACTCCATTCACGGACGTCTCCTTCTTTCTCTCTCTATCTTCTTTTTTCTTTTTTTTTTCTTTGGAAAAATCCCAAATTTAATTCCTGTAAATAGAAAGTTTATTAAACAGGTAGATTATATTATATTATATCAAATAATAGTGAAATTAGAATAAAAGATAGCGATAAAAGTTAAAAACTGATGTTGTGTCTGAATTTTCCTTTTTGGCGTGTGAGATCCGTTGGCCATTATTGCAGATAGTTGATTTTTCTTTTCTGGCAATTAACTAAATTTAATTTGGGTTTGGAATCCGGGGTGGGGACCACGTAATAGAAAACATCATGTGTGTTTTTTCTTTTATTTTCTTTTTTTATTTATTTACTTTTTTTTAAGTTTGGGATTTGGTGGAGTGGTCACTGGGTCACACCACAGGTGGTGGTAGATTCTTGGCTTGGATTGAATTTGTTTTGCTGTCTTTTCTTTTTGTAGAATATTATTATTTATAGAAAGATTAGACATGGGTTTGTTTTGTTGACAAATTTCTTGCTTATTTTTTAATCAATCATCAAATGCAAGGAAAGAAGGTTCTAGTTAGTCTAGGGTTTTTGAAAGTAGTACATGAGGTGTTAGATTGTCCTAGAACCACCAACTAGTACATGGGGGTTTTCAAAGTAGTACATATATTAGTATTAATATTATTTTATTTTTAAAATTGAGAATGTGAATAACTATATCTATGTTTATCTTTTCTCTAGAAAATATTATGTCATTCTGATTTTTATTTTCTTATAATATCACGTTTTCTCTTCTTTTAAATTTTATTGTGGATAAAGAAATTAATAAATATTTATACAGGTATATTACGAATATATTTAGCATTTAAAGAAGATAAAAATCATATTAATTTAATATTAATGATATGATAATGTGAGTTTGCACTTGTATGGATAGTTAAACTCACGCATACCTAATTAAATTCCGTCCAATTATCATCTATACAAATGTTTTTTACTTTGATGACTTAATTAGAAAAAACTAAATGAAAATAAATAATAACAGATAATGAAAATTAAGGATACAAATACCTAATTAAATTGTATGTGTATGTTATCCACGTGTATCCATTAAGAGTACTCGTTTGATATCCCTCTATATACAAATATATCATATATTTATCATTGATTCATATGTCTTATATTTGTATTGTGATAAACTTTAATGTTAAGACAAAATCATCAAAATTATAATGATTAAAGAATATTTTAATATGTATGAAAATTAATTAGATATTAATTATAATCTAATCAACACACCATTGATGAAATAAATTATTAATTCACATGATCATTGTCTTTCAAAAAATGCTAAAGAGTTTAACAATTATAAATGTAAGTGACAACTAATTCAATATAGATAAATCTTTATGGTTAAGTAAGTGACATTAACTTTCATTAATTTTTATCGTATAATATCCTATCTATATGTTCTACGTTGTAACTGAAATTTAAATATCACTTTCATACATTTCACAGTTAGATCTATCATTAGACAACCTAAAAACAATATTTTTTCACACAATTATATTATTTATATTATCTCATTCAAATACCAAATACTCCCTCGTCACACAGTTTATATATGGATACATTAACTTTTGTGAAATCATGATTATTTACAATATTTAGACTAACTAAAAAATAATTAAGAAAAAAGATCATTTGAACAAGAGTGTTTTATTTTTCAATCATTTACTAAACACATAATTTAGACATACTATCCTAATCTAACATGTAAAAGTTAACCACAACTATTATGTTCCAATAAACCAAAAAAACTAACCCACATACATATTTACAAACATTAACTATATGATTAAATGAATTGAAGTTTAGATACAAATTAAAACTAATTATAATTTTCATTTTATTTTACACATTTATATTAATTCTTGCAAATATGACCTAATTAAAATTGTCTTTTTTTTTAATTGTATTCTCTTTCTTCGTACTCATCAAACTTTTTAGTACTTTTTTTAATAATAAAAACTGTTCTCATCTAGTTGGAGGTCGATTTTAGTATTTATTTTTCTAGAAAAAACTGTTGTCATTTACTTTAACATTTATTGGGATCCATTCTCCCACCTACCTTTCTTGTGTTAATCTTTTCATACTTTGTTACTTGTCAGATCGATCAAGTACAATAATCCAATTTTTAGCTTATTTTTAAACAATATATATATTTCGTTATTTAATAATTAAGAAAATCTATTAAATAAGATAGATTTTTTTTGTATTTTCCATTAAACGTAACCAAAATATATTTTAGAAAATACATGGTTGACATTCTCCTATCTATACACAAAAAATTAATTCACGTAACGGGTGACAAGTTTCTATTAAAATGTCATTGAACACCTTTTACTAAGACTTCCTGTAAATATTTTTATTTACAAAGTTAAAATCTAAGAAATTGTCTAACGTGATTATAGATGCAAAAAGTTTTTGAAATTTGTCTCATAGACATGAACTTAGGAACATAAAATTGAAATCAGAAAAAATGATTATTCATTATCGTGAAGCACGTTAGATTATATATTGAATTGTAAATAAATAGCTTAAAGCAAATTGTACAAAGCACGTTGTCTCTTTACCGAAGCAGCCGCTGACAGTGTTCATCTCGTGGCATCAAAAAAGTTTGATAGATGAGAACTTCTTTTCTTCTACCACATCACATTCGAATAAACCCATTTGCAGCCTTTTCTTTCTTTATAATATTATCCAAATCTTTTCTTTCGATGTTTTAAAAGTCTGAAAAAGCTTCTTTACTTTTCTACTTTTATGTTTGGTAAAGAAGTTTAGAATAATAAAAAATATGGAAAATAAAAGTAACCTATATGAATAATAGAAGTCCACGATTTGATCTAACGACGTTTTATTAGATATTTTTAATTCTGAATGGAAATGCTTTTATAATAATTTATATTATTAGGATTAATCATTATATTAAAGAGATTTTTTTAATTTTATTATATCTTTTAAAAATATTTTTTAAAAAATTAAGAAAATATGTATTTAAATTGATTTTGATTTCAACTCCTATAATTAAAGATTAAATAATAAGTTATCACAAACGATATTTCTGTTACCACTTCAAATTTCTTGAGTTGATTAAAGAAGGTTGCCAGAAACGCATCTGTGTTAAGACTTCACTGTTACAACTTAAAATTCCTTGAGTAGAAATAACATTTGTCCCATGAATCATCATATTTAAAATATTATCTATTTTAAAATTTAAAACTCTATCATAATTTTACCTTTAAATAACGTTTAGAAGATTAAGAAAAAAAATATATTTAAATTAACTTTAATTTTAATTTCTAAACTATATAAAACTATTAAATATATAAAAAAATAGTCAATATTTAATAACTAAATCTAATAAGTGGACATGAAAATCTCAGAAAATGATTTTGTTAATGATTATTGTAAAGGAAAAGTAGGGTTAGGTCAGCGTAGAAAATTACCTAGAAGTCCAATGTATGATAGGGTTTTTTCTAAGGCAAGGGCAGAGCATGTTCGTGGTCTTGTCTTCCTCAACTGGTTCAGATTGATGACATCTAAATTTTAGAAAAATGAAAAGAGGGGTCCCATTTAGATATGTGATATTGTCCTCTGACATAATGGGGCACCAAGATGTACCATTCTATCGGTACCTTTGTTTCAACTTGCTATATCTCTTTTTACATCTGGTCAATTCACATCTTTTTTTTCGTTTTTATATTGAGTGTTTTATAACTATTTACGGAATACATTCTTTTATTTCACATTTTTTAATTTATAGTTTTATGTTTAATAAATTTTTATCTTTTATTTCATTGTTAGAAACAAAATAAATTTTAAATTAGAATTTTCATAATCAAATGGATACAAAAAATCTAATCTACTACACAAACATTCACAGTTTTCTTAAAAGTTTTTCCGTATCCAAAGGTTTGGTAAAGTTTTTATTCTAAATTATGATTTTTTTTTTCTAATTACCCTAATCATATAAATTACGGTGTTAGGTGTTGAAAAGTTAATGGAAGATTCTTGTAGATAAATGTTTACCCGAATTCGATGGATACATAAGAAGTTAATCTAAAACATGTGAATGCTTTATTAAATATATTGCGAGACAATGCAATTATCAAGTATTTTGTGGAGCGTATGATAAGTTAAGGAAGATTCTTATAAATTAATATTTACCCGAATTCGATGGATACGTAAGTTAACTCTAAAATATCTACGAATTATATTACGAGACAATGCAATAATCAAGTATTTTTTGAAGCATGTGATAAATAATCAATCTTAAATATTTGAATTTAATATTTTCTACAAATTATTGAGTTTTAAAATAAATTTGTTTGATCTCTTGATGTCCATGATGAAACAAATATTGTATTAATTGTTCAGTGTTGGCATTGTGTGGAACCTTGTACATTTAATATACAATTTGACATAGTTTCATAATAGTTCTTTCTCCATGGTTATACTCTTTATTTATAGGTCTTTGTGACATGAGAGTTGTTAATTGGTGTGTTATTCCTTTGTTTATTGTGTTGGAGTTTATTAAAAGTTCGTAGTCTTTAAGATGAAATATTTTACGTTGTACTTAAATTGTGGTGCTTGAAACAATTTTTTATGTTAATCTATTCCATGCATTAACATTACCATGTTCAAAATAAATATGGAATGTGTTTTATTATTGATTATAATATTATATGAGAATCAACATAGAAAGAAAGATGAAAGTCACTCTTGTAAAAGTTGTAGAATGATTATTTATATCTAGTGTGCTATTATAAGAAACTAGTCAATTATTGAAGAATACAAATTGTATAACTGAGATAAAATATAAATATCTTATTATTTAAATATAAAGTTTAAAAATAGAAAAAAAAAACTATTCAGACCTCATTTAAGAAAATCATCATATTTTCTCTGGGTTTTTCAAATATGTGTTTATTCTTTCGTATTGTCTTAAGAATTGTGATAGAAAATGTGATAAAGAATAGAGTAAGTATACTCAATGAAAATTTGTTTTAGAATAAGTTTATTTTTATTTTCTTATTTAATTTTAAATAAAATCTGTTACGAATTTTTTTGAAAAAAATGATTATAATTTTATTAATATTAAACTCAAATAAAAAACATGTGATGAAAAGTTGAAAAATATTTTTATAATCTAATTTACGGTGTGAAAAAAAAAGTAATATATGATAGATCATATAAATTTACCATGTAATACGAGTAAATCAAATCTTTAATATAAAGTTAACTACATATACATTATTTAATAACGATAGTGGAATATTTAAACTTCCATAAATTAAAAATAAACATATTATTTTATATGTATTTGTAATTTAAAAATGTGATATAAATAATTTAAAAATCATTTGTTGTATTTATTTTCGTTTAAACTATTATGACAAATTTTTAAGATTTTTTTGTTAATAATAACTATTATTTCAGTGAATAATAATATTTTAACATTTTATATGTTAATACATTCATTTAATATTTTTATATATAGAAAAAAACTAATATTTTATTATAAAGTATGAGCATGTTATTTTTTTTATTTTTTTTCATCTTGATCTTTCTTCTTCTTCTCTCTTTCAAAGATTTTTTTTTCAGTTTCAACTTTTTATTTGTCTTTAACATTTGATTGTATTATATCTCAATATTAAATAAATAAATATAAATATATTAGTTATAATGTGTTATTTTTTTTTATCAATCTTAATATTTATTATATCTCAATTTTAACATTAAATAAATAAATTTAAATATTTTTTTAACATTTCTTTTACTTTATATTAATTATAATATTTTTATCTTTTATTTTTTATATGATTTATTTTTATTATTTATCTTTTATTTTTACATGTGTTTATTACAAAGAAAAAAAAAAACCTGAAATAAGAGTATTTTGAACGTCTCAAAGGGTCCAAATATCATTATTTTTATTTTAATATAATATTCATTAACGATTTTCTTCGAAAATTTATTTACATAAACCTTTTTCGGTTTGAAATGATTTACATTAAAAAAATATTTTGGTTAAAGATACTATGAAGAACACCCTGGGTGAGAAAGACGTTAGGGAAAGAAGAGGAAGAGGTTTACGGAAGCAACCATGGGCGAAAGTTGTACCGGCACACAGCATTTCTTAATATCTTCTGCACTGCCTCGCTGCAAGTCACCGTGGCGGCTTTCACACTTCCCCATGCCACCACTCGCCATGCACGCCGCCACCTCATCCCCTCCCCTTCACACGTGCCTTCCTCCCACTTCCCACCGCTACGTGCCAACCGCTACCCCCTCTCGTAAATATCTCATATTTAAAACCAATAACTCCACGATATTTTCAATGTTTCTTCCATGACGTGGACGCATGGCCAACGCTCCTTAACTCCTATTTTTATATTTAATTTATTCTCCCAAATATTTTTCTAAAAAAATCTGAAAAAATAAATTCTTCTTAATTCTTTTCAGACAATTAAAACTAATTACTAAAAAAATCTTAAAAAAATATTGTTTTAAGAAAATATATTCTGGTAACTTTTCCCGACAAGTGCTCAGCGTTTCGTGAGTGCGGTCTGATTTGTTTGGTATGTCAGCACCGCTACCTAAAACCAACCACGACGTTAATGAAATAAGTGAGAAACGTGGTGTTAAGTACTTCTACAAATCAAAAGCCTTTCACATGCACCTCAATTTGACCTTTCAGTAAAGACAGATACGAAGACAAAATACGAAAAAACTCTCTTGAAATCAAATTAAATTTTCTTGTTAAAATAATTTTACAAAAGTAATATTTTGAATTTTTTTCATGCATATAAAGTTCAGTTAATAAAATTAAACTAACCGTGTAACATTCATTATGTGTTAATATTTCGTACGGATAAAATTATTTGTTGAAATAATATAATTCGTTATTAATATAAATTTGCAACATTTAATAAAGAAATATTATCTGTAAGAATGGAAGGTTATTTTAAAGATAAATTCTTCTTTTCTTAACCTCTTTAAAGAATGAAAAAATAATTTAAAAGATAAATCATTCTTAAAACAAACAATATATTGAATTCGATGATAGACAATAAAAATGAATAAAAATTATATTTTGTAGTGTAATTATTTCGAGTAGTCATAGTATACAGAGGTTATTTAATAATTTTTTCGAACTTCACTTTCCAAATTACTTTTGACTTTTGCTTTTCTATTTTAAATAATCGTTAACTACTGTTTTACGCACACCAGATATATATGGTGAAATTTTTTTATATATAAATTACTCAAATTGTATAATTAAATAAGTAGCATCAAACCCCAAATTTTTCTTCAACCATCAATGAGAGGTTAAAATAAAACCAAATATGATATTCATAGGTGTGTAGCTGAAGTCAGAAATAAATTGGAAACGTATGCATAGAGATCTAATTTCAAATTTTATAAATAAAAAATATAATTATAAAAAAATCAGCAGACGCATTCTTTTAACGTGTATTAATTACTAAAAAAATCAGCTGGTATTGCATGCTTGTGCGAGTGGACGATTCCATTATCATTATTATAAACTAGTAAAAATACGCATTTTTTTAAACTAAAAAAGTTTGAGTTTTTATTAAATATAATAATTAAAATTTTACTAAAAAATAAATATTTTAAATTATATTTTAATTTAATTCCTTGTTCTATAAGAGATGTTAAAAACTAAATATTGAATGGAGGAGATTGTAGTTATATATCTTACACATGAAAGAATGGTTATAAATAATTTTAAGAAAAATATATATACACTAAATAAATAAATTTTTGTTATATATTCTTATCGATAATTTTTAAAAAATAAATTTTAAATTTAATTCACATAAAGTAAAGTTAATACTTATATATAAATTATTAAAATATTTTATTTTTAATTGATATGAAATTTTTAATAATAACATAAATTATACTAAAATAAAAAACCCCATATATAAAATACAAAGTATTCAAAACAAAATTGGACATCCTTTTCTGCTCATAGACACTATTTTACGTCATATTTACATTTTTTTAATCTATCACATTCATATAAATCTGTTGAATAAATAAAATAAATGATAAGAAATAATCACAATCAAAATAATAGTTAATTAAAGAAATAAAAGATAACATGAGAGAAAAATTAGAAATATAGACTTAAATTTTATGAAAAGAATTATAAATTGAAAAAAATTCCTAACTATATACTTAAAAAAATAAGACACTAAAAGTTTTAATAAAGGGACTATCATTTTTCTTACCTAGAACAATAATAAATGAAGACCTAAAACAATAATAAATGAATAAATATAAATGTTTGAATTTTGCTAATTACTTTTTTTTTCTAAGACTAAAAACTTTTGTTCATATTTTTCCTTTCCCGTTTATATTTATCAAATATTTTATAACATTAATTCATTAGAATTAAAAAATATAAGTTGCTTAATTTTTTTTGTCACTGACCAAAGTTATGTATATATGATATGGGATATAAAAGTCACTTAAATAATTTATAAAAAATAAAATATCCACAATAAATATCTCAAATTAATGATATTAAACTCTTAACTACCAACATCTATTTTTTTTATTTATTTAAACTCTTTTCTATTGATTTTTTGATGCGTTGTATATTTATTTTAAAACTAAAAAATAAAATAGTTATACCTTTTTTTTTAATTTCAACATCACCATAAATATGCATAAACTAATTAAAATTAGATAAAAAAAAATAAAGATATAAGTAAAAAAGTAGTAACTAATGTTGTATGGAATTTAAAAAAAAAATTTAAATAACAAAAAAAAATTAATTTTGGAAATGGAAAACAATCGTATAGAATGATATTTTTTTTTTATCAAAATAATGATGATAGAGCAACTAATATCAAAAGAAAAAGGAAAACAATATTTGGAAGATGAACAGTCCTGTGAAAGTACCAATATGTCCCTTGAGTTGGGTTGAAACTTCCGATGTGGAAAAGGATAATGAAATTGAAGGTTCTCGGGATATGACGTGTTTGGTTTTGCAGATAGATAACTGTATTTGGAAAAATCATGTAATTATTTTAAGCTGAATTTAAAACGGCGTCGCTGTTACCTATTGCATCACGTCTTCTACAAGTGCCGACACAAACTATTTAAATATTTGTACCAAAAAATATTATTTAAATATTAGGAATGTATATTTTAAATACATTCCTAAATTTTTATTAACATATGCAGGCTATGTCTTTTTTATTAATATTTGTTTTATTTAATATTTGCTTTTCCATGATTATCATTAATTTTTTCATGCAAAATATGATAAAAAAAAATACAGAAAAAAAAACAAAATTAAGACAGCTAATAAAGCACGCTACATAAAATAGCAGAATATTGAATGATAAAGAACAGACAAAAGTAAAAGAGAATTTAAAAACTGGAACATTATAAAGTTCTGCAAGTTCCAAAACAATTTAATGAAGAGTTGATTTAGACTAAAAAGATAAATTTAAAATGTAAGCTAATTATTCTTAATTTTATAACATTGAAGATAAAGGTAAGTTTATTGAACTAATCCAAATCAATTGATTAAGTCATAATAATTAAATTCATTGACGAATAATCCACTTTCCAATTACAAACTTCTTTTTTCTTTGTAGAAACTTTGCTTTGTCTTCCCAATACAATGTCTAAAAGATGTATATAAGAAGGAAAAGAATAATCAAAGAAAGATAACGATTTGTTATTTCTTTTTTAAAGAAAATAAAGTTTTAAGAATCAAAGACACATTTTTAGAAATAGAGAGCGCGTTATCTTCTTTTGTTATAAGTGACGTGTTTACTTGTAATTAGGAAAATGTACACACTTTTTTTTGTTAATTGCTTTAAAATGTTCCGTAAAGACGACACTAGAATAAAAATATTATGTTTCTTTTATTTATAATTTATAAATAAAAATATGAAATACTGTTTCTTATTGTTTTTCTACAACATTTAAATTAGAATATATATTAGACACTGATAAAAATCAAACCATGATAATAAAATTAATCAAAATAATCTTGAAAACAACGTTAAAAATACTTTGAAAAAACCGATAAACAACTTAATTAATAACAACGTTTGTTCTAAATCAACTTTATAAACCAACCCTATTATAACTAATACAAACTTAGGTTAATTATAACATCTTACTCATCCAGATTCAATATAGATTTATAAATAAGTTAACTTGAGATAAATAAAAATTACATTTTGATAGCATTGATCACTTTCTCAACTATCCTAGATATTAAAGAATCTTACCTTAATTATTGACCCATATGCGCGTTAGCATATCATAAATTCCTTAATATGTTTAATTTTTATTTACTTGCAGAACAAAAAATTATTATTATTATTATTACTTTTGTAAACTATTATAGTTTTAGATTTATACCTGCAAATCCTTTAAGGGAATAGCATTAGTGTTAATCATTCCATTCAATATATTGTTTAAAATAAAAAAAAAATTATCATAATTTTAATTTTAAGAAATGTTGTAAAAGATTCTATATATATATATATATATATATATATATATAAATTATTTTTAAAATTAATTTTTAAATTATATGAAACGACTAGACGTTTATACAGGTAAATTTATTTTAAATTATAATATTAAAACTAGTTAAAGCATATATTTGCGTAGAGTTGTAATAACAAAGAGGATAAACAACAGTAGTATGATAACACTATGATAACCTAGTTGAGAATAGTAAGAAACAAGATAACAAATAATGAAAAACAAAAATTGAGATTGACCTAGTAGCCAAGCATGACAGTAAAATGGATAAGGATATTGCGCAATTACAGAGAGAACCAAACTTTAACCTGAGTTCTATTTTTCAATCTTCAATTTTTTTTTTCTTTTCTGTTCTGAAATAGAAATTAGAGTGGTAATAGATCTTAGCAGCTAAGGTATCAAAGGGACAAAAAAAAAGGTGGTGGGATCCAGATGAAAAAAAAATGCAAGATGTCATAGAAGATTAGGAAGTAGCTATTATTGAAATAAGTGTGTGGATGCTTTTATAATTCCAGAATAAGAGATATCTATTATTGTGAATGTCAACCTCAACATGTATATTTGGTTAAAGAAGGCATGGACCAAGCAAGGTTAGTTGAAGTTCTCAATTGACCCAATAATGTCACAAAATAAAAAATAAAAAAAATAAAAATAAATAAATAGTGGATTTCTCAACCCCTTTTGATTTTGCTTCACATTTTAGATAAAAAATAAAATAATTGCATTTGCATATACCATGCACTTGCCCACAACCACAACTCATCATGCACCACACATTTCTTAGCTTATTTTTTGCACTTCACTCATGGAAATGGTCTCTTTCAAAAGTGACAAATTTTTAATTCAGTGTTGTTCTCTTATTAATGAAATACTATGATGCTTTGTAATTGAAAAATGATATTGAGAGAATATTTTAAAGAAAAAAATTATCGTTTTCATGAAGGTTGTGTGAGGAACAGGTCGTACAGTTTGGTGCGTTGGATTGTCCTTCCACTTGCATTACAACTGCCAAACTACCTCACACCAACACAACACAACGCAATTATGCCCACTCAGTCAAACAAACCTTATCTTTTCTCAAGGGTTGTGGTGCTTCCAATTTCACCTCTTTCTATTATATTATTACATAATCAAACACATATATCATATAACAATAATAATATTAATAATAATACGTTTTTATATCAAATTTTTAAATAGTTATTTTTATTTTAGTTTTCTTAGAAAATGACTTGAAGTAAAAATTCTTGATAAATATTTATGTAGGAGTTTAATCTCACATTAAGTATAAATATAAATAAAAAATATTAACAAATCTAATATTTAAGATTTTAGATTAAAATTAATGTAATTTTTTTACTTGGTCGAATTCATGTCTCATTTTCATGTTTTATCTTTTTAATGTTTTCTTCCTTAAATTTTTTCTATAAATTCCTATCTTTAATTTAATCTAAAAAAATTATTCAGCTCGTAGTTTTTCAAAAATAATGAATTAAATATTTTTCTTTAACTAGAGATTAAACAACTTGAATTTCTAATCTTACAACTTTTTAAATTTTATAATTTTATAGATAATACTTTAAAAATACTTCTTTAAATATATCCTAGTTTTATTTACAGATTAGTGGTGCGTCATTTAATTACTAGTATATACAAATATTCTTTTTTGTGGTGCGCACGTTTTACTCCATAATTTGTAGAACATCTTTAATTTTTTTCTATTTTATTTCTTTCAAATATCCGTCTAATCATCTTTTCTTTGACTTATTGCATCTTATTTTATTTTTTATACTTTTTAACTTTTCTTATTTTCTTATATCTTTTTAAATCTTGACTTCAAATTCCTTTAATTTTAAATATTTTCAATCAGATTTTAAGTTCAAAGATAACATATAATAAATAAATATACAACAAAAAATATATTCATTTAGAATTAGATACACCATTAATATATAAAACAATAAAATTGTTTGAATATTTAAATTTTAACTAATTCAATAAAATAGCTTAAACAATACAAATAGATCAGCACCACTTGTATCATGTCACCCCTTCCATTTCCTTTTTTTCATTTTTAATTCAGTAGCGTCTATACATTTTCTTTAATATCTTTATGTTTCTTCTAAACTTACTATTAAAACTGAGCATGTACAATTTGAATTTCTCTATATCATAATATTCTTATCTATAAATGTTACTATATATATATATTATGTAATTATACGTAAAAGAGACTTGATTTTATGATAGGTATAAATGATCGGGAATGAAAATTTGAAATATATTTATTCACGTATAATTAAAAAAATACTAATATGAATTTTTTAAAATTCTAATTTATCTTATAATAATTGTGTGTTTCACGATAACATGCGATGTTTCATATAAAAATATTAAGTAAAAATAAGTCGAGGAGTAAATGAATAAATATATTTTTTTAATTATTTATTTTATATGGACATGGATGTATGTACAGATAAATGTTAGATGATATAACTATAAAAAAAGAGATATTCTCAAATTACAGTTAACTAAAAAATTCAACATCAAACCAAATCAATTCTTCAATCTAACATAATTTAAATAAAGCATATTTTCTCCAACTTTTATATATTATAACATTCTTAAAAAAATAAATAAAATTAATCAAAATATACATATTGTTAAGTATTGATCTTACATAACAATACTATTTAATTGATCAAAGTTTTATTAACTTTATAAGTAATCAATTTATCATAAATTATCCAATTTTAACCCAACTCCACACCAAATCCAAAATCAACTCAAATTACTAACCCCTTTACCTCTATTTTAGCTCTTTTAGAAAAATCAAATAAAAGACTAAACAAAAGAAGTCATAACTTGCTTATAGAACCTTATTCATAAACAAAACATATCAATACAAATGTAAATTAACAAAATTTTAATTTATTCAATTACAGATATCTCTACACATAAAAAAATGAGGTAATTGTAAATATTAGATAAAAAAGCTTATTTTAACACAATTTTTGATTCCAATCTTTCTAAATTTTGTCTTCAAAATTATGACTTCTAATCTAACAAATATAAAAAAAATCTTTCGAAAAAATTAAAAAAATATATGAAAAAAATAAAATGATAATAAATTTTTTAAAAGAAAAAAAATAAATAATTAAATTTTTAATTAATATATTAAACATAACTTTAACGTTCGATCTTTATTTTTTTTTTCAAAACATCCTATAGAGATCGGATTCTTTCAATGACTCTTTCATCCCCACTAAACATAAGATGAGTATTGTATTCAAAAGATAATGAGAGGATAAAAAACATTTTTAATATTTGAAGAGGGAATAATAACTTCCTAGGAATCATACTCAGTATTGAGAATCGCTAGTTATACAAATTTAAGTGAAATATACACTCAAGTTTTATCATTCTAAGAATAACGTGACATATTATTATCATGTGTATAAAATGTTATATAATTAAATATTAATAAATATGTAAATGAATGTGTTAAAATAAAGAGAAATATTGAAGTATGAATTATTTTTAAACTCAAATCAAAGTCCAAGTTTTCTTTTTTATTAATTTTATATTGTTTTCTCATACCCTCTCCCGATATAATTAACAAGTACTAGTTCATAGATTTTCCATTTACTACCCAAGTGTATTTGGAGGAACTATATTTTCTACTGACTATAATAACCATTTTTAAATAAGCATTTACTTATGCAATAATTGATGCATTATTGACTTTGCTTCCCTCTACTTGTATCTATGTCGTATTTTAATTGGAGTTTATTCAATTTGGAGTATATTTAACTCACATTCCAGTTTGGTATTGTAATTAAAATAATTAATAAGGAGGGAGAAGATTATATTGGATGAATTATTTAAAGAAAACAAAAATTAATAGTGAAAATTTCTGATTATTATATTTTATTTTATTAAAAGCTGAAAAGTAATTTGCTTTTGCTAGAGAATGAATGCTTCTAATCTTTACGCACCTCGAATTGTTCTCTGGAATCATTAAAGTTTGGATAAAAAAATCTATACACAAAGCAAACCCAATAGACATATTTAAAGATATACACACAAAAAAGTAAACTTTATCTATAATATAATATTTTACACGGGATCAAATTATAAATCATAGTCGTAACAAAAACATTAAAAATTATCATATAGTAATTAAAAGTTATTGTTTTCCAGCAATGATCTCAAATTTCAATAATGAAGTACTCTGTACGCTGTCATCAAATTATAAATAATCATATAATTAAACTATTATTTTTGTGATAATTATTCAAAACAAATTTTAAAATAATTTTTATTCCTTCATCATGTAAAATATTTACGTCGACATATGTTAGAATTAAACTAAAAAAAATAGAAGCACATATTGTGTATGAATCTAGGTTAATAATTTTCAACTGAAATAATATTTTACATAATTTTAATATGTTTAATCATCCTACAAAGTTATTATAACTTATTATTTTACTAGTAGTAAGTTAGTATAAATAAATTTCTCTTTCTCCTATATACGTGATTTATTATTCTTGTAAATAATATGAAACAATTATATCGGTTTTAATCTTTATGAACATCAACTCTGTTGTTAAAAAAAATATTTTAAAAAATATATATTTGATGATGAGCTTAGAAAACCTGAGACTATTCCACCCCTTGTAACTCTGAATGAATGCATCAACATGTTTCAAAGTCTAATTGAACCACTTTTCACATTCCTTTTAAGTCCAAATTTTAAAATATAATTTAAAATCTATACGTAGTTTTTATTATAAAAAACTAAATTTGCTTATCAAGAAATATTGATGATAAGTGATTAATTTGATGTTTAAAGGTAGAAATACTATCAATTTAGCTTTTGAGATAACAAAATATTTATTTTAGTCATTAAAACATAGTTTTAAAGACTATTTTGACAGTATATCAAAGTTTATTTTGTCATAATTAAGTGAAAAATCCATTACAATATGAAGAATGCGATGAATATATTTATTGATTGTATATGGTTATTGACTCGTCTCACGTAATAATTTTTTTAGTAGCCTGTTTGGTAGTAGATTTTGAAAGAGGTGATTAAAGAAGGAAAGAAAGAGACTAAAAAAATAATTTGACTATCTAGAACCACTTTTATAAGGGAAGAAATGAAAAAAAAAAAAGGATTTTACTTTGTGCACCTTTACATTACTAACTGCACCTCATTCATTCTTATTGTTACTGCCACCACTAGTCCATCGTTGCTCTACTTCCATTCTCTACCGTACTATTTGAAACTAAGAAAAAAATAATAGAAAGTTCATTTAGAAAAAAAAAAAACTCGTTCTGGAAAATTCATTTTGGAGACTATGATTTAAGTTTTAGAAAGCTTGTTCTGAAGTTTCTTTTCAGAAAAGCTAATTTTGAAACGTATCATGTGTATTCTGAAAAGCTTGTTCTAAAATAATGTTTCTTAATGCATTTCATATCTTTTCAAAAGGTTGTTTTTGAAAATATTATTCGGAAATCGTGTTTCTGAAATTCTTGAATAGGTGAGTCACTTTTATGAACGATTATGGGGTAGAGTTAGAAATGTTAGGGGTGCAGGAAGAAAAGGCCGAAAAAATAACGATAGTTTCAACAACAAAAATAGGTTCATTTGAATTAGGGCAGAGAACAAAAAGAAAAAGCACAGTTCTATATAAAGAAGAGTGCAAAAATATTTGTTTCAAGAAATCATAAAGATTAGCACAAAAATGAGTTTTGAAATATCAAGTTTTTTATATTCAGTACAAAATTTATAAATAATATTTTTGAGAACATGATTTTAAGAAATAAATCTTATATATTGAAACAAATTATTTGTAAATTGCATAATTTCTGGTGTTTACATTGAAATTGAAGATGTAAACTCTAAATTATCAACGGAACTCAACATCCTGTTACTATAGGCCTAAAAGCCTAATGGCCTTCTCAAAATAAAGTTTTTTTTGGAAAGTTGCTTCTTGGATTTAAAAAATAATTTTTTTACAACTTTTCCATTTTCGAGATTGATCAATCTAAACAGTAATTAAAAAACATTTTAGATTGATGCAGAGAGTAATTTTCAGATACAGAGAGCAGAATAATGTAAAAAAGTAATGATTTGATCCAAACCAAAATAAATTGGAATGGATCGAATTGGATTTGATTTCAAACAAAACTAATTGGATTATCAAAGAATAAAATTGAAGTTATTAGATTTGATATCTTTTGTTTAAAATCGATTCAATTTAATCTTTGAAAACCCTTTTTATGTTATTATTTTTTTGTCTGAAACACACTCAAGTAAATTTTAAAATTAGGTATAAAATTTGCATAAATTTCGTAATTTTTTCAACAATAAACAATGTTATGAAAAAGTGGAAAATATATGTTTTTCACGGGAAAATCCTTTGGAGGGCTATGGAGCCCTATAAGGTCTTTAGTTTGTAGGTTTGGCCCAAACTAAAGAATTTATATTCTTTTTCTTTGCTCGATTTTTTTATCAGTAGTTTCTTTGCTTAATTAGTTTAAAGTCGTGCTCCCCATTTTGCCTAATTAATTAGTATTAAGAGTTGTCTCCCCAATTTATCATGATAGTTATAAGAGAATTTTCTAGTTTTCGCTTATTTAAAACCCAATGTTGTTAACAAAGAACATGGTTACGAAAAATGTTTTTTTTTTTTTTTTGCTTTTTGAGGTTTTCTTTTTGTGGTGAATTTGTGTGACTCTAAATACTAATACAATAAAATTCAATGAATTTTTATTCAATAATAAGCATATCAGGCTTATACCATTAAAATAAAATTTTAAATTTGTAACGTCTAGTAATATTTTAGTAATAAAATTTAAAATAATTAGTTATAAAAGTTTATAGATAGAAGTTAGACATCATTTCTAATGTGAATTTATAATATCTTTAGTTTAGGATGTTTATTATCTATCTAATGAATAAAAAAGTATCAGAGAAACCAATAACATATAGCATAAAAGGTACATATAGCACAGCAAATTTTGATAACAGAATGTAGCAGTGAAAAAAACAAAATAAGGAAAGGAACAACTATAGTATAATTGTACAGCCAGATGTGATAATCTTTCTTTATTTTGGTTAATTGTGCTCTGTCCCTTCTTTTAACATCCTTTAAATAATAAATTGTTTATTAAATGACCATATTAACTATTAATTAGAACTGATTCTTTTGAAATATATTTGTTTAAAGATAAAAAAAAGTAATTAAGATGTTACAAACCATGTCCTTTTCATTAACAGGTTTATATTGCTTTAACTTCATTTAGGGTTTCTATACCATGATTTTTTAAAGGATAAGAACGTTATTATTTTCATCACATTCAATTCTTTTATTCTCTATAAACAAAACAAAAAAATCTTTGAAAAGGAATAAATGTTTCAGTCTTATTTAACTTCTAACTTGTTTTATCTTTTAATTGAGAATATTTAATTTAAATGAATAACTAATTAATATTTTATTAAAAGTTAAATATAATGTAGAACAAATTCATTTTTCATTTTTTTTTAAAATATAATTTCTTTAAAATATTAAATCTTTAACTTTTATTTATACTTTTGAAATTATTTTTCATCAATTTTTTTTCCACAAAGTATGAATTAAAATGTAACATAGCATGGACAAGATTTTGATAAGAGCAAGTTAAGAATTTTCAAGATTTTATGGAAATTTGGATCAATTTTTTTTTATTTTTGGAATATGAGATTTAAGGTAAAAGTAACTAACTTGATTTGTTGTTTTTTTGGAAAGAATTGATCCTGTGAAAATATAATATTGAAAAGATAAAACCTAACTGTAGTAGAATTTTAGTTGGTGATGTTGTTAAGATTGAAATTAGTGTTCGATGGTTAAATTTAAGTATTGTAAATTATGATTATGCAATGACAAGTATACTTGTAGGAAAGGATTATGTGTGATAGGTAATGTAAGGGGTTTATGTAAATTCTTTTGTGAAGTGAAAACAATAATTTAAATTGAGTTATTGACATTACTTTAGTTTTTATTGAGATATTTGAATATGATATTAGAATACTATGTTGTTTAACAAAGGTAGATTATCTTATATTAGTGGTATCTTAAAATGAGCTTTAAATTTAAAAATACTTTGTTTTAGAATCTTATCAATATTAAGATTCTATGCATAAAAGAACTTACATGTACCTTAAGATCACAAGTAAGTGATCAATGTTAAATCACAAATGAGTGACTTATGTGAATATTACCATAGAGGTAAAATTATGTTTTTTTATGTAATTAAATATTGAGTTACTTTCATTATAGTGAAATTTTAGATTTTATTAATATCCTTACTTGTATAAATGAAGGTATTAAGTGATGAAGAATCAATAAAGACATTTTTTTAACAATGTAAGATTAAAAAAAACAAAATCTTGTAAGGATTTTGAAAAGCTATATTGTTAGTAGTGTGATTTGTTAATAGATAGGAGAGTAAAAAAACACCTCATATAGACCATAGTTTTCCTAAAATTCTATATATCTATATGAATAGTATTGCATTGATAAGATGACTTAAATAAATATTATAGATTGAACGGTTGTAATAATTAATTATTTTACATTGATATACCAAAAAGATAAGGACACATGTAAAAGAATTACCAAGAATATATGTATTTTAATATGTTTTTAAAAAATTCTATTTATCCTGAATTTTGTGTATACGTATATATATGTTTTAAGATTCATATTAGGATGTTACACTCTCAATCTTAGTATAATCATCTACCCAACAACTCATCAATTAAAGTAAGTAAAATTATTTTTTTTACAAAAATCAAAATCCAAACCTAATTTGTTTTAGTACCAAAAGCTTATTAAAAGAAATACCCATATTCAGATGTTTTTGCTAGAACATAAATAAATTTCAGATCTTTATGAAAGAATAAAAGTTATTTAAGCCACAAAGATTAGGAATCTTCTAAATGATTTTTCTATACTTTTAATTTGGAATTGCTTTTCCAAAAGCAATTGCTCATAGCACTAAACGTTCACAATCTTTCTTTTGTCAATTTGAATCCTTTCTTTTACTTTACGCATTCCCTTTTATTCGTTTTACATTCCTGTAGTTTTACCTGTTACATTCCATTACACTTCTTCACTTCAGATTTTTTCAACTAAGTTTCTTTTGAAACTCCACTTTGATTCGTTGAACCGTGAATCAATTCTCCACCAAATTCATCATTCAAACTAACACCATGTCCACAAGCTTTTATCTTTGTTCAAAGTCTTAATTAGATTAAACCCTAAACCATAACATAATCAAAGCATTGAATTGAAATTTTGATTAGTACTAATCATATTGACTTGTTCTATAGTATGCTAAGCAACCCCACCACCAATCTTGTCAAAACCCAAATTGCAAAAGTTGGCAATGTGATGCAATCAACAAGTCCCCATTGTGGCAGACAAAAACCCCATTTTTTCCTACACAATTGTTCTACCACCGTGAAGCTTGCGATTAAAATAAACTTTATTCATGACTTACAAAAGTCAAATCACATTCCACTTAACTTATATTTTATCTTCACATTTCTATACAATCATAAATCAATTATTTTAACTCTTCGTTACAATCCATGTCCAAACTTAACATGTTACTTTTTCAGTGTTCTTGGTTCAATGAGCAAACCCAGAAGAAAAGTAAAAGCTTCTTGCAGGTGCTGCACCTACTCCAACTCAAACAAAATCAATCAAAACATGTCACCAAAATACTGTGTTCTTAAACAAAAAATTACTCAATATTTGATCCTAACTCTTCACTAAAAGCATACCAAATATTTTTTTTTCTTATTAAATAAAGAAAATCATTGTAAGAGAAATTAGGATCCTTCAAAAGATGAAGGGAAAATGAGTTATTTCCTCATCACCAGAAAAGAAAAAAAGGACAACAGTTAACAAAATAAATTTGTGTTTCATTTAAGATTAAGGAAGGGAAGGAAGCATAAAAGATTAAAAAAAAAAATTGTTCCTAATTAAAAACATCTGCATGCTAGTCTCCTATATTATTATTACAATTACAATTAAAACCTAATTAATTCCGAAAAGAACAGAAACAAAGAGATACGGAGACGTGTAGATTCATTTTTTTTTCCTTTTCTTGTTCGGAGAAAACAAGGTAACGCAAACGTTTGAGAAACACAAACCTTCACCGTCATTACATCGGCGGCGCGTGCGACCCACACGCGAACAAAGCTCTACTCGCCGCCGCCCTCGGCGGCTTCCGGCGCCGCGGCGTTCAAGTCAAAACCCTCAATTACATTAGCCACCTCCCCACCCTTGTTCTTTGGGTTGCCATCGCCACCCTCTTGGGCGCCGTCGGCTTCTCCGGCGTGGTCCACCGCCAGCTCCGCCGTCTCGAGCGCCTGGCGCCACTCCCTGCCGCCCCTCCCTTTGTGGTCAAAGTACTTAACTGCCACCCTCATCCTCCTCAGTATGGCGAAAAACTCGTCCACCTCCTCCTCCGTAGGAACATCATCTTCTTCTTCTTCTTCTTCACCCTTTAACCTCTTCTTCTTGACTCTTTCACCCTCTTCTTCCACCCTGGTGACCCTCTTGCTCTTCCTCTTCTCCATTTCCATGACGATGATGCTGATGACTCAGATCCCACAAGGCCAATTCAAAATCAGCAAAAAAAACTATATAGACTTTGTTTCCTCCATGTCAAGATATATCAATTCAATTCATTTTCCTGTTTCTAAATAAGACTACCACTTTTCCTATTCTTTCAATCAACGTATAATATATATTATATGCATAGTTCCTCCACCACTCCTTTTATTCATTTAAATATGCTTTCACTTTTCGGTGAAATATTATGAGATGCCGGAGAGTTCTCAAATTACTTAAAAATAACTACAATTATCTCTGATAAAACAAAATATTAAATAAAATATGTATTATATATTAAATTATATATTGATATAGATTATATATCTTGCTGCTATTGTTTTATTTATTTGTGTATTTGGTTGTTGTGTTTGCATGTGCTGGTGACCTAGCAGGACTGTTGACTAATTATACAATTTCTTTTGGTATGCATGAAAAAAAGGTGCTGCTTTAAATTTGATTTATTGCCGTAACTAGCTTTTTTTTTTTTTTTTTTTTTGTTTTGGTTATTTTTTTTTTTTTTTTTTTTTTTTTTTTTTTTTTTCATGGTGTGCTCAATTTGTTCTTATTTGGTACTGTTGTTCATATATATATATATATATATATATATATATATCAACAATGATTCATTAGTATATTTTTTATGTGATAGTGGTATGTAATTTTTGAATTTCTTCAAAGTTTTAAGCAGACACTATTTAAGTTAGGAGAATTTTAAAGTTTTATTTTTTAAATAAAAATTGAAATTCTTTAATTTTAAACAATCCAATTATTTTAATAAAATTTTAATTTATTTTAAAATTTTGTATCCAAAAAATATAATTTGTCGCAAAATATTTCAAGTTACTTTTTAAAATTATCTATCCAAGCACAATATAAGTGGTTCATACTGTTTAATCAGTGATACATATCATATTACGTTATTCACTCAATAACATCTTTAAACATTTTGCTTAGTTACCAATATCCTGCTCAGTGACTTATGATGTTTCTTGAGCAGGTAAGATTAACTCTTGAATGAATATTTTTCCTCAAATTTATTGATGTTATAAAGTGTTAAACCATTTTATAAATTTTATCTTCAACATTACTGTTTAAAGTATAGTCAATGAAAAAAGATGTAAAACTTGAATTTGTGCAGAAAAAAAAATATTTTTCTAGTAAAGAAATTTGTGTAGTATTAGATTGTGCTCTGAATAAAATTATTTAATAATGATAAGAGTTTCTTTTTATTTCTTGAGTAAATTATAATTTCTGATCATAAACAAATGGATGCGTAATTATAATAGATAGGTTTAAATTCGTTTCCTTAATGAAATATACTCCTATTTTTCTTCAATTTATTTCTTTTTGTTCTTTTCTAAGGAAAAAAAGATATTTTTGCTATTATATATATATTTTTTATCCTTATGCTATTTTATTCCATTTTCAGTTAGCCTCTTTAAAAAAAGTTCAATAGAGATTGAAAATAATTGATCTACATATTACAGAAATTAAAACAAAAAATATTAACAATAAAAATAGAATAAATAAAATGATCAAACCAAGAAGTAAAAAAAATTCTTTTACAAAAATCTATATATAGTTATAATTTAAAAAACACGTGTTAGGCTCATTTAAACCTAATAGATATTTCTACAAAGAAAGGTATGAAGTTGGTTGTTCCACTTTTACAAGGCCAATATTTGTCCATGCAATATTATCAAAAGCATACTTGGTTTGGTAATTGGTACGAATACATTTTTAGTAAAAACAATATATTTTAAGCATAAAATAAACCATGCATAAATTTCTCTTAATCCATAAGTTGTTTTAATTTATTAAATGATATTTTATTTGGATTACTTTTTTCTGTTAATTCCATGCGCAATTATATTAAAGTATTGAAAAAGTAAAATTCACTTTTTTTTCTGGTAATTAGTATTGTTCTTATGTTATTTCTTTAAAATTTACTGATTTTTTTTTTTATATTTCAAAACTTTTCTATTTAAAATATTAAAATGAGTGTATTTTAAAAATATAATATTTGGAAAATATTAGTTTAACAAGAACAAGAAGAAAGTTAGATATTTTTGGAAGATAGAAGGGCAAAATGGAGAGTAGTTGGAAGATGACGTGTGAGAAGGTAAATGATGATGTCATAGAAATTCAGAAGATGACGTCATGGGATTGCGTGTAGGTTGAAATATGCTTTTCTTTGTCCATCTCTGAGAGGAGTAGACATGGTTTTCACAATCACTCCCACTCGCATTTCAAGGCGCGTGCAGTTAATAATTTTGCATTAATTGCAGTATCCATTACATTACTAATACTTTTGCATTAAATTTTAATTATCAATTAAAATTAAATGATATAATATATAGGTGTTAAATATTGTGGTATAATACAATTTTTTTATTTATTTTTAAGATGCTTTTATTGTTACTTCTATGTTAAACACATACTAATAAAAACAAAATCATTTAGCTAATATCTTAACAGATTTCGCTTGTAACAAATTTATTATTTGAATATCAAATAATTATTGCTGTATTTGAGAAATTATTTTGATATATGCATGTCACAATTCTCTTCCAAAATTAATAATGACACGTAAAAATTACTCAACTCGAATTGAACAATTCTTTTCGCATATATATTGTATTGTTTACAAACTGCAAATCACAAGTTATTTCCCTTTTTAGTGCAAAACAATTCATTTAGTTAATTCTTCCGTAGAAATATTTATCTCTAAATATGTTAAATTGTGATATCACCTGGTGCCTCAATTATTGCTTCACAAATTTATTGCATTGGCCAAACTTTGACTAAACAAGAAAGGAAAATTAAAGAAATATACTTCATGATTTTTTCTTCTTCTTAGTCTTAGGCTTAGGCATGACAACTATGTTGGTAGGAAACAAGTTTTGAGAACACAGTATTTTTTAATGCAATAATGAAACTAAAAATTAACATGTTTACAACTTCTAGAAAACATGGAGTTTTATAACACGTGTTGCCATCTTGTTAGAAATATTGAACAGATAATTTTTTATAAAAATTAAATATTAAAGACAGGGCAAGTACAAAAACTTTGAATGGTAAAATCCATAAAATGATAATAATAATAACAATAATATAATAATTGAGGGATTGTTTTAACTTTTATTTATTACATAATATAAAAAATGAGGTGAGTTAGAGGCGCGTGAATCTAATGGTAAAAAAGAAGGTTGAAATTGTTGGGATGAAATGTTGTTGCCTTGGATGCTTATTCAATGATTCCAAAGTGGACCATTAACATCATTTTCAACACATTAATAATATAAACAGTTCTCTGATTTCAAAAATCTGATTTTTTTTCTTACAAAACTTAAAATTAGTTGAAGTTGTTACAAGATTAAACTAAATAGAAAAAACTCTGTTAACCCTTCTTTGTGGTTATATTATTAAATTATATTTATATTTATTTAAAATTGTCTTATTTATATTTTTTGGTAAAATGACATCCGTATTTCATGAATTTCATGAATTTATCTGGAACGTGTTTTTTTTTTAAAGATTTTGAGTTAAGGATTTATTATTTTTTGTGTGTAGTTGATTGGTTGATAAAATATCATAGATATGTTTTTTAATGGATTTTCCATCCATTCCTTTTATATTATTACTATTTTTTAATTATTTATTTAACTTTTATGGAAAATTTATTTTCTTAAAGTTCTTAAAGAAATTGTCCAAACACGCTTTGGACTCTATTAAAATTTTCAAATTTAAAAAAGTAAACTAATAAGAAGGCCAATTTTGTTAGGTGTGGAAAGTTCTGATATTTTGTTTATAAATCCAGAAAATAAGAAAAGAAGAAGAAAAAAAGAAAGTGAGAACAAGGGAGAAATAAATGTATTTGATGTGGTTGGCTCAAAAATTCCACAAAGAAACCAAAAAGGAAGAAAGACATGAGGTATGAGAGTGGACTTAAAGTACAGTGTCCCTGCTGAACCTTGATTTGACCAAAAGATTTCTGAAACAATTTTCCACCACTAGGACCAGTGCAACACAACATCAAAGAAAAACATACATTCAACAACCAACAAGAACCAATAAAGTACAATATCATACCTAGTAAATGCATTTCTTCTCTGCTTTTTTATCATCATACACCACTTTCAACATTTTCTGGAACAATTAACTCCACCTTTTCTATATATATCAGTTTTTAATTTAATTCAAAATAATAAATTATTTTACTATATATATATATACTAACTATTTTTTACTGCAACTGAGAGAGATTTGTTTCCTTATTCACTAATTATCTACCTAAAAAATATCTATAAATTATTTTATGCCTGTAACTACGTATAAATACTTGTGTGTATGTATATATACGCGCTACATAACAAATACGATGATACCAACAAAGAGAAAACCAAATTAAATAGAAGAGTGTATTAAATTGTTAGATTGGTTGTTAAGTATGATTGCATAATTGAATTTAATGTGAACTAATATAAGATAAGATTAGAGTTAAACAGTTGATAACTTTAGATTAAATAACAAACAACCCCTGACCCCTCTATTTTGAAACTTGTCCAGTTATGAGCCTTTTTCTCTTGCCCAATGCTCTTTTTTGGGCTTAGTTTAGGCAAGGTGACATCTTCAAGTCAATTGCTTTCTTCACCCCATAGTTACTTTTTGCACCTCTATTAAGTGTTAGGAAAGTTTACAATTTTCGTAATTTAGATTTTAAGACGACGAAGTTTAGAAATATGTTTTAAATTAAAAAATATTTTAAGTATAAATATATTTTAGATTGTGTAATTTAAAAATATATATTTAGAATATATTTTTAAATTTAGAAATATATTTTAGATTGTTAAATTATATAATCTAGAATTCATTTAAGAGTTAACAATAAAGCATGATAATTTACAATGTTATATAAGAATATTTACGCATATACGAATGTAATCGTGTGATAATTTTTTTATTTTTATTTTGTAAAAAGTCAGTATTTTTAATAAGCATTCTGTTTATTATTTATTTTCACTTTTGCATATAATTTGTTTTAAAATTTCTATAATGAATATATTTTATGACATTAATGTGTATATTTATTTTAAAAAACACAAATATAAAATATTTTAAAAAACATGTTAAATAGAGAAGAAGTGATTGATATTTACACTATAATAGATTTACACTTTGACATTCATACACATCCATTGATATTTTTTCTTCCAGTAATTGTTATCAATTAGTATACTTTTTTCATAAAAACTAAATTATTTACACCAAATTATATTATTACATTATGAAGATCCTTTAACATATGAATCTAACAGTGAACACGTGTAAATTTTAGTTTTAAAAAGAGATAGTTAAACTGAAATAATGAAAGAAATAAGAAATTGTGAAATTTAATATAGAATATTTTGAAAATAAATAAAACACATACTTAATAAGATTACAAAATATGTATAAAATATTACATTAAACTAAAGAAAACACATGCAATTGTGAACTTACACCATTTGATGGAGATCAACGGTTCTAATTTCGGATGAATATTCGAAGTCTGATTTACGAGATACATTATGATCCGTGGACTTTATCCAACGGTTAAGATTAGCTCACTGGTTCAGCCCTGCGAATTAAGCTCATTACTCTTTCCCTTTCATTCTCTAATATTTTGTCGCAAACACTCTTCTTCCAATTTCAATTGAAGACCCCTGACACTGTAATTGTACTTTAGGTTACCCTTTTATCTGTATTTCACAAAGTAAAACCCTTTTTCTTTTTTCTTTATTGCTAGTATTGTTATTTTCAGGTTGAGTTTGCCTAAAATGCCGGACGTTCAGACCCTTGTCAACGATTTTCTGAACAAGCTTAAGAAACGGTAATATTTTACTCCTCTGGCAATTTGAGTTCAATGAATGGTGCATTGGGAGCCATATTTTGAGGTTTATGAGCTGTTTTTGTGATTTTCTCTGTGTGTGTGTGTTTGATTTATTATTTATTTGTGATTTCTTATTTATTTACTTTGCTGAGTGATGCTAGTAAAATTGAAGGTTCTCAGGCAACAGCAAAGCTCACAGCAGAGTTGCTCCGGTCTGTGATATCACAGCAGCGGGTGCCACACACAAACCAGGCCACAGCTCTGATTCAAGCAGTAAGGGCTGTTGGGGAGCAGCTTATTGCTGCCAATCCTGTTGGTATGTTAAGATTAATGTTTTTTATAATCTATTTATGACTATAAATATGCATGTCATGGATCAAACATTCACTAGAGATACAACGAACATAGTATATGTAAGTGAGAATAACTCTTATTTCATGAACTAGCCTTATAGTTGAATTAGTCTCAAATCCAAATACTAAGATAGGATTAAAACCTATCCCAATGGTTGTTGTTTAGCCTATTAGACTGATATTAGGCTGCTTGCAGATGTCCCATTATGCAAAAGTGACAATTTGAGATGTCTAGTCATTGGTGTGAGAAGAGTGGTTGGAGATCCTACATTGACTAGTCATGTGGATAAGTAATTTAAGTGGGTGGTAACCTTCATCCATGAACTAACTTTTGAGATTGAGTTAGACCCTAACCCAAATTCTAAGGATGCACTTTGTTTGTATTTTTTCTCAATGATTACAACGGTTGAAGTATGCTATTTTGTGGTATTTTGTTACCTGAATGCTTAGGTTATTTATGCTTTTATTGAAGAATGTTTTAGAGTCATTGATAGCCATGCGACCCATACCGACAAAGTCCATGAGACTAGGCCCACGAGAACATCAAAGAATCCAGATCACCTGAAAGATTTGGATTGATGATGAGTAGAGAAGTTTGTTACAGCTGCCAATTACCTATTATTGCATGTTGCAGATACCTTTTCACCATGGTGGAGAGCCAATGACTGGCATTGTAATTAGTTTAAATACCACCATCATGAATGGAAGAAGGTGGTGAAGAATCAAATTCGTTTTATATTTAGTCAGAGGTGTCCTTTTCCTTAAATTCAAGGAAATATATTTGTGCCTCTATCAGTCACATACAGAAGTTTATTGTGATTTGGCAATTATGGAGATTCATTTATTGTTGCCTTTAATGATATGTGCTGTATGTGGTTGCAGAGCTAGCTGTGGGAAATATTGTGAGGCGTGTTTTGCACATTATAAGGGAAGAGGATCTTTCCCTTGCAACGGCTGCTATGGCTGGTTTGGGGGTATCAGCTGCAAGTGATGATGAAGATGATGTGGAGCGAGACGAAAATCCTGTTTTATCTGCTGCTGTTGTAGCAGCTGCTGCTAGAAGTACATTACGTCCACCGTCGTTACAAACTCTTCTAGAGGATACGTCTGATTCAGCTGCCGCTCCTCACACATCTTCCTCTGGGGGCGAATCTGATGGGAGAAGTAGATGTGAGGATGACACTGGCCTGCTATATTTTTATAACTTTTATAATATTTTCAATATATTTTCTTTTTGCTTGTTAATATTTGGATATACTGAAATTCATGGTTAAATGCAATAAGAAGTCATTTTTTTATGTCATCCTTTTGAATGCAATGCTTAAAATATTATTATTTCTTAGAGATATTAGAATACTTGATTGACTTTTTACTGGTTATTTAATTGTCGATCCCTGTGAATAATGTATAATACTTTGCTTGTGTGACATTTGATGATGAAATATTTGTTGTTGTTTGGGTGTTTAATTGCATGTCTGTTTGTGTTGAGCTTTGTTTTCCTTTTTTACAGCTGTTGATAAAGGTTCAAGAGTTCGGAAGTTGAAGCATGATGTCATTGAAGCAGTCAATGAACTTATTCAAGACATATCTACTTGTTATGAACAAATTGCTGAGCAGGCAGTGGAGCACATACACCACAAGTTTGTTTCCAATGAAACTAGTCTAAATATATATTGTTTATGTTTAGATACTTTAAAGTGCTTGTCTGAAAACATATATTATACTTGCTTTCCAAAATCCAAATTGTTCTGTGACTGAAAAACTTGCAATGAAGCTTTTATATATTTACAGACCATATATTTTGATCCGACAATGTTCCAGTAGTCTTGCTATTTTATTCGGGAGCAATCCGAAGTCTTATTCCGGTCTAAATGGGTTTGTATAAAGGATTCCAACACCAAGAGTTATTCTCTTAATGGAGCATTGAAAGATTTTGTTTCCTTTGTCGACTATTCTTGATCAGGCTCTTACCAGTAAACAGTACATTGTAACTATTTCTAGATGTTCTGATGAATAATCACAAACCAAAACTGTTAGTTGTTATTTATAACCATTGTATAGCAGGCAGTGCACATGTTATGTGTCCAACTATATAGGAAGATTCCAACTATTTTTTTTTATTTAATTATTTATATGATTGAGTTTGCCAAACACTTGTTACAATAACCCCTTCTTTTTATCTATTGCTCAGCTTTACATAAAGCTGTTTTTTGTTGTATTATCTAGAAGGTTCATAGGCTCTCCCCTATTCCCTTTTCTTGCTCTTGTAAGCTACCTTTCTAAAGCTTTACTTGGAAGCTGTCTTATGTTACCCTTTTTTAGCTTCTTGCGGAGTTTGGATTACCTTATTTTCAGTATGTGGCTTTACTGGTCTTGGATATATAACAGATAAAAAGTAAAATTATTATTTTATGAATATGTGGCAATTGTTTAGGAGTTGCTACTGGTGGCTGACGTTATTTTTCAAAGAACAAATTTGAATGATATAACATTACCTTAGAATATCATGCTTATATTTAATAAATACCGTTTAATCTACAACGCAGACAATTTAGTCTTCAATATTTTATCTTCAATATTTTATCTTTTTGAACGTAAATCTGACTTGGTTTGTTTTTTGGTATATTGAGAAAAAGAGTTATCTTATGTTGATGTTTCTCAAATTTAAGGTTGTTTGTGTTGCAGAAAATTTTCTTATTCTACACTACTAACATTATGGTTCATACATTTTCCTTATCCTTTTTAATTTTTTTTTGTTATATTCTTGGTATCTTAAATAACCAAGGCAATGGTTCTTCTATTGAATTTTGCGATCATGTCTTGAATTAGGATTATTTTTCTTTAGATAAAATAGTATTTGTTTTCTTTTTCTTATCTCTTACACTGATGCTTGCATGTTTTTCAGTGAGGTAATTTTAACGTTAGGCAGCTCAAAAACAGTGTTGGAATTTCTTTGTGCTGCGAAGGAAAAACAAAGATCATTTAAGGTCTTTGTTGCTGAAGGTGCCCCAAGGTTAGCAGTAGTGGCTATACGACATTTGCATGAAATGATGGTGATTTACTGTTAAGAAACTTGTTTAAATATTTCATAAGACCATTTAATGTCGACTGTGTGTGCAATCAGATACCAAGGACATATCCTTGCAAAAGAATTGGCTGCCAGAGGCTTACAGACCACAGTAATTTCCGATTCTGCTGTTTTTGCATTGATTTCCCGAGTGAACATGGTATGTGAGAATCCTGGCATAATTTTTGGAATCAATTAAGACTTTTGTACTGAAGTTAAGTTGATTTAAACGGGCCAATATATAGGTTATAGTTGGAGCTCATGCTGTCATGGCTAATGGTGGAGTCATTGCCCCAGTTGGGTTAAATATGGTTGCACTTGCAGCTCAAAGGCATGCTGTTCCATTTGTTGTACTTGCTGGGAGTCACAAGGTGAGTTCTTAACGTGTAATATCTTTGTGCACTCACATATGGCATGTTCTTAGGAAACAAGAATGCTTATGACTTCTGATGTTTCTATAATTTACTTCCTGTTCTGTTAAATTTGGAAAGAGGATGATAGGTTATTGTGAAATTCATCAGTGAGGCATTGAATATGAATTATTTTTCGCACATATGGACTTGAGAATTAGTTGTTAATGGATTGGATGACACATTACAGCCTGTACATTTGTGAATTGGAATATCAGAATAAAAGGAATGCATAATCAATGTATTATTTCGAATTTGTTTAACTGAATTTTCAAAATGAATCACCAAACAACTTTTGTAAACCAAATACCAGGCAAAAGAAGTATAATGAGTTTAAGTCAAATTTATATGGATCCACGACACTAGTTTTATCTTTTACATCTTTTTCTTCTTTAACCTGAAATGGATGATAGAAGTAGTTAACGAGCTATGCACAGTCAACCCATAATGTTCAGTTACATGTTAGTCCGCGTTTAGGCTATTAAGACAACTTATTATGCACATTAGAAGGGTATTGAGGAAGAGATGATGGTTTCGGACTTTGGATGACTTGTTGTGATCTCCTTCATCATCTCAGGACCAACACCTTTTGGCATTTGCTGAAAAATTGCTATATTTTGTTGACAGTTATGTCCTTTGTATCCTCACAATCCGGAAGTCCTACTGAATGAACTGAGATCCCCATCTGAGCTACTTGACTTTGGGGAATTCTCAGATTGCTTGGATTCTGCAAGCGGTGCTGGGTCTCTTCATGTTGTCAATCCAACCTTTGATTATGTGCCGCCAAAATTTGTTAGTCTCTTTATTACTGACACGTAAGTTAAATCGAAATTGATTGGAAAAACTTCCTTTCCTTTGTCATTGACCACAGAAAATGAGTGTACTAATCAGTTTCCTTTTCTGCACTCACCTGACTGGAAATTACTTCTCAGGGGAGGGCACAACCCGTCATATATGTACCGGCTCATAGCTGATTACTATTCAGCTGATGATTTGGTGGTGAAACGAAGACCTACTACAGGGAGTTGAGTTCAGCTACCGCAAATTTTGTCCTATAAGTGTAAGTAAGCAATTAAATATTTTTGTGCTTCTGTTTGTCATTGTTTGTGTATCTGTCTCTGTTGTATATGGTTGAGAGGGTTGCTGAAACAACTCTGTAATTTCTGAAACAAAAAGTTATTTATTATGTGTAGAAGTTGGTGTTTGTGCAATAGTCAATATTGTGATGGACTAATAAAATATGATACTATCAGGCTTATTGTGATGGGACAACAGCATGCTACCCTTCTCCTATAGTGATTGGAGTTTCTTTCTTTCAATAATTCTATGATCAATTTTTGTTTCACCAATCTTCATTCTTTTGGATGATAGCTAGCTTTGAATGATTGATATTTCTCTTTACAAGTTTAAACATGCAGCTCTTTATATGAGCCATATTATTCATGACTTTGAAAGTCAAATAATAAATTATTATTATGCACTATTGTATTTATAAATTTTAATTAGGTTTTAGTAATTTTTGCTCTTACTAAGTCACATGGCTTATCTTCTATGAAGCATTTCAATTTACTTTTTATTTATAAATAATTTCCCTTTCAAATACCACTTTTTTTTAGTTAATTCGCTCTCAGACCACTTGATTCTAAAATTATTATAGTCTTGATCATTTTTAATTTGAATATTGACTTACCATTTTAATAAAGATAATATGCTTCGATCTTAATAATTTATTTTCAAATTTTTCTTATTAATTTGAAATATTTTTTTTATCTCTTTAATTTATTCATCTTTATATAATATAATATTCATTGTTAAGAACTAGGAAAAAAGAGGGAGTTAGTGCCTCTATTTTATAAAAAATAAATGAAAAATAGAGGGATAAAGGAAACATCTATTCAATGACATTTGGGTGGTCCATTTTCAGGTTGTAGGTGTTGTTCTGTAATGAAGCATGAGGAAGAGACAGCTCACATATGTGCAGTTGAAAATGAACCTCGTTTTATGCTGAGAATTGAGGTGGAGAAATTGTACACCATGGAAGTCATATGGAAAAATATCAAGTAAAATTACATTTTTGTGGTTGCTAACTTCGTCAATAAAAACCTTGTCGTTTTAGTTTTCGGTCTAACAATGGCCCCCCATTTTTATCCTGTACATCTTTGTTTCCTCATTAAGAGATGGTAATTCTATTTTCGTTTTTATATATTCAAACATATACTCTAGTTATCTGATTCTTTTTTGAAAACATGGTTGTGATAGTAATATCTAATTTGTTATTTCAACAATTGAAAATCATATATCTTATAAAGTCAGGATGGATTGCCATGAAACGTGTTAATGGGTTTCATATAAAAAACGTTTTTTTTTTCTTCATTGAATAATCCCTCTGTAACTATTTTTAACATAATATACAGTAATTTATGTCTGGGTCAATTTATGATGCATATTTTGAGCTTTTTATCATCAAATTAAATTATCATTGTTTTTCTTTTTGTTTATTGGTTCTGGAAGAAATTGGAGTTTCTTTCATTAATAGTAAGACTTTTAATTAACATTATCTTTAGGGAAATTTAATTTAAATTATATTTTTTCATGTCAAGCACGATACTTTCACTTTTTAACAAATTTCCAAGGAATTTGACGTCACTGTCTTCTTTCTGTAAGTACCAAGACAGTAATATTTAATAATTGATATTGAATCTCCAATCTCCTAATTAGTTGATAATAAAAATATTCCATTGCAGAAGATATGATGACAAATACAATGGCTAGCATATAACAGGTTTAGTGAAGAATTATTTTAACATTTCCAACAGACTGATTGATTTAAAGGAAAAATTACGAAGAATTTTTTATCCCTTCACTATCCTTTTATCTCTCCAAATTTACAAAACTAAATAAAATGTTTTGATTTTTTTCCCCTCCTACAAAACAGTAACGAGGTCTCTTTTGTCATTTCCTTCATAAATTGATTACTAAAATCTTTCTCCATCAAACAAACACATCGCATCTAGAAAAAGATGCCTTCCTAGCGGTAGAAACAGATATTGACAGCAATAGAGAAAAACGAGAGAGGGGACAGAGTGTCTATAAGAAGATACACTGTGCTAGCAGAAAACCACATGCATTTTAACTATACCAATCAAGAAAGAGGACTGAAAAAGTAAGAACAAATAGAAACAGTATAAGAAATGTCCTGCTGCTGCTATTCCGCTGAATGGCTTGTGAGAGTTCTTTGTTACCGAGCTCCACATTCTTAGTGGCTTCAACAGCCTGTAAAAGCCAGCAGAAGCACGATTATATTTCTTAGAAATTATAAATGCAACTAGTCTTAGGCAGAATAAACAAACTCAAGCACTATGCACTACAATGAGGAAACCTGTGAAAAATATTATACCTTCACGGTATTAGTTAAAACACAGAATGTGGATATTAGAATTATTAGGTGTATAAAATATTGCTTATTTATTTACTTAAGGAAATTTTAGTTTTTTTGGGGCTCTTACTTATTGGGGTTATTTTTAATAAATTTATTTCATGATTTTAGTCACTTATTATCGGGGTATCATGCGGGATTTGCATACTATTAAGTTAGCTGATTACTGAGATTTGCAGATTTAAGCCTTGAATTTGAGATGAATCAAGCATACCTATCCTATTTTTATGTGATCTATTACCATCCCCTGTTCCACACTAATTCCAGTTTCACATCACTTGGCTATACTTGAAAGGTGGGTGGGCAGCACAGACATGGTAGATGGCAGCCTTAAAATATTCCCAAAAAACAAGAAAGAGTGAATAAATGTTATCTAACCTGATCATAAAGATGCTCAATTTGCTGAGCTTGTTGCAAAACATGTGTAGCCATGAGGTGATTTAGTGCAGACATTTCCACCATCTTAGTTTCGGTTTCTTGAACTGTATCGAGAAGATTTGTCAATTCCACCTACAGGAAAAGAAACAATGGCAAAGGGTTAGTTACGAGAATCTAAAACTCTTCAATCAAACAAATAACAGAATAAGTCCTACAGAAATTTATTTTTACCACCTGCAGGGCACGTGTTTCATCGTCCAAGAGTTGTTGTTGGACTCTTAGTGGCTCAGCACGTAACTCTTCAGGTTCTCTGAGCTCCTCCATGCCATCAGATTTAGAGGTTTCTGCAGAATCTTTTCTGGTTACACGGTTAAGTTTTCTCCGTGGTATTGCTTTGTTAATAGCATCCTGGAAGCGTACAGCTCTTAGCTGATCAAACTGTGCAGTGACTGTATGGAGTCTCTCACTTAAAATGAGAACCTAAAATTGGGGCCATGTAAACATTAGCATACAAAAAAGTAAATAGCCATCTCAATTCATGAATGCATTAGTATTCAGATAACATTATCAAGCATAAACTCTGCATAAGGGATCATATAACTGCTCAACCAATATACATAATTAATAACTGAATCAACATGCACAAGATATCCTCACCACGCCATGTTTGTGGGCAATCGTGTCAGCATTAGATTTTGTAGTCGCAATGCCAAGCCAACCTTTCGAAGTTTCCTCCTCTTGATTTATACTATTCTTAAGAATATCAATTTGTTCCTGGCATGTTTTAATAAAAGTACTAACCTGCACCAAATTAATTACAAAATAATAGTAAGTGATAAGCAAAACTCTGTACAACTTCTCAAGTATAATACGTAATTAAGAGATATCAATTATTTTAGACCCAAAAACACAGCAGAGGCTAATAAAATTTATACATGCAGGTAAAGCCCAAATTGCTTGGCAGGCTTAAAATAAGTTCTATCTTTATGTTGTTGTGAGCTGTGACTTTGAAAGAATGGTGTGAACAGCAAATACAAAAAAAAAAAAAAAAAAAAAAAAAAAAAAAAAAAAAAAAAGACCTCTGAAAACTCAACCGTGCACTGATTTGTGAGAACCCCTTTGGAAGGAAATAAAGTGAGAGAACCAATGTGATTTAATAACGATAGTGCTAGCAGTGAAAAAAATTAAATTAATACCAGCCTAAGAGGGGATCATAATCGAATAACACGTTAGCCCCAAGCATATATATCATAATCTCTTCTATCTATCCCTCGCTTCTTCATCACTTTCTTGCTATTGCTAATTTCTCTTTCCATTGGCTGTTTCTTCCCCTAGACAACATGTATAAAGGAAAATACTTCACAGACCAAATCACAAGGCTGCCTAAGTAAACTACACATGTCTTATCATGTACAAAACATTGGTGAGAAAGCTCTAAATCATCAATGCCAGCCAACAAAAAGTATAAAATCATGCCCAAGGCAAAACACCACCCATACTTTTGCCAATAACTACTATTTTCCAATCATCAAACATGCACCAGAATACTCTTAAAACTAGAATCCAAGCTTACTTCATGCTCGATGCCATCTCTTTCCTTTTCTGTGGTGCGATGCAGATCCGTATAGTCCTTTCTATGCTTCAACAAAAACTTATCCAGCTCTCCAATACTCTCCAGCTAAAACCAAAGACCAAGAAAAAAATGTCACATCAAATAAAATTATCACAACACAACATCTACAAACATGAATAAACTAATCATAGCTCACTAAAATGAACAATTTGAAGTCTACCGTCTTCAATGCGGCTTTGGAAAATGGGGACCTTTGCGGCGGTTTATGGATGATGAAAGATGCCATAATGGACGCCAATTTAGCCTGCAAAACGAATTCAATCACAGTGAGACTATAAACAATTCAATGCTCAAACCAATAACCAATTGCAATTAACACGTGCTCATAAACCCTATTTAGCCAAAACCAAACGTGACATTTGAATTATGAAGATCACAAAATTGTGAATGGGGAACCTCGTCGTAGCCCAAAGAGTGAGCAGTGTGGCGCACAGCATCTTTGAAATCCTCGGTTCTGTCCCTCGCTTTTCCCATCTCTCAATTGCGATCGATCAATGCGAATTCAGAAAGAAGCAAAGGAACCGATATATCGTGCGACGCGATATTATGATAAGATATGATTCAATGAGTTTCAATTTCGAATTTGGAAGGATTATACGGCGTCGTTGTGGTTGAAAGAGTGAAATATAGGTAAATGGGTCGGAGAAAGGCGCTGAAGGAAGCTCTGCGAAACCTAAACAAAAGGAAGAAGAAGATGAAGACGATCCTTTGATCAGATCTAAACGACTCGTTTCATTGCATAGTAAAATTCTTTCTTCTTCCTTTCTCTTCAAAATTTAATTATAATAATAATTTAACAATGAAAAAAAAACTAATAACTATTTTAAAAGCTACATTTTAAAATAATTTTAGTTACTAAAAATAAAAAAATTCAGATACGACTAGTCTGTTGACTTTTTTTTTTTCTGAAGTAGTCTTATTTGATTAGTTTGTTTAAACAAAATAAATATTTTTAAAATAATAAAAATTTTCAGAGTTATTCTGGAGAAACAAATAGAAATTGTTTATTTAAATAAGAACAACGATTTATGTTATTTAATTTATTAAAAAGACAGCACAAGATAACTTGTCATTATCGTTGATAATCTCAGTAAAAATATTTTAGTTAGTTAATAGGCACAAAAAATTATATTGAGTGCATAGCAACATACTACTACTAAAAGCATAATCTTACCCAGGACATTTTTAAAGTTCTTAGTGCTATTTCATCAATAAAAAAATATAAAAAAAGATTATAGATTGTAATTTATACTACTAATATTATATATATATATATATATAACATAATTTCATTATACAAACATATTTATTTTAATAATATTATTTTTCAAATATTAAAAGACATTTTTGTTTAAGTACTTTAACTGATACCAATTGTATAATACATAATTGACCTAATATTTATCCTGTTCCAACATTTTTATATTTTTCCTCTTCAAACATTTTTTTTTCGTTTGAACAATATTTTCCCTTGTGAAGTATTATATCAATGCTTAGATAAGGAGAGTTGTATAATCTAATAAGTTGGACAAACATAATACATCATTACTTATACATTATAATGTATCATTATCTATACACACCTTAAGGTTTGAACAACTAATTCATCATTTAAATGTTAAGATCATAAAGAAGACAATTATTTCAATATCTATCTTACTTACAAAGAAGACAAAATTATTTTAATATCTATCTTGTTTAAGCTTCAAGCTACAAGTTTTAAGTGTGTTCCAATATTTTCTGTTATGTTCAAATAAGATTGAACGATACATGCAATAATTATTCATCGACCACAATCTAATGTTCAAGCAAATATAAGTTCATAGTAACAAACCTACCTTTAATTATGTTTTGAAACTATCATTTTATTAATTATAGTATGTTTTTTATTTATCTAAAACATCAATTATACTTTTTAACTGAAAATACTTTTTTTTTAATTCCAAAATCAATTAAATATCGTATTTTCTAAAAGAAAATATCACATAAAAAAAATTCAACCTTAATCCAAACAATAATGCATTTCATCCATCAAGTTCAATACTAATTAAATACATGCAATTTAGTTAATCTCTATTTTCTAGAGATAGCATGTTTTATTAACTTAATAATTTTATAATATCTTCAAAAGCTCAACTATTTAACCTATTTTTAAAGTATTGAGTATATTCAACTAACCATTCTCCTTAATCAAATTATTATGACATTTTTCATCAAAACCACTTAAAAGAAGACAATAAATTAAGTCAACTACATGAAAATATTAACTTACATTCAATTAATATTATAATCATCATACTTTGATCTATTTTTAATTACCTCTTTAATAATATACTTTATCAACAAAACATATATATCACGACACTATACTTTTAAAAGAGAATATAGAAAAAGTAATAACTAAAAGATATAAAATTCTTTTGAAATAAAGAGTCACATTGTTATAACTTATTTATATATATTTTTTATTTTTATCTATTAAATTATATATTTTTAAAAAATTCAAGTTTTTCACGTGTTTGTTTCTTTAAGCAACCTTTGTTATTGTTTTATATTTTATAAAACAATTTTTTATACATAGTTTTTTTGTCATTTAATCTATCTAAATATTATAATTTTTTTCTTTCAGTTACTGTAAATGTCATATTTTTTTTTTGGTCAATGAAAAATATTTCAATTTTTTCGTTTGATTCACTATTTTGAGAGAGATTAAATGGGGTATTTAAAAAAACTAAATAGAAAATAATAAAAGTAAATGGAGAAATAATTAGATAACAGAGTATATTATGAACAACGAATTAGAAAAAAAGTTTTTTTTTTTTCAATTTTATGGGTATAATCAATTTTTGAAAACTTAATTCTCATCATTTTATTTTTCATCGACTCAGGCAATACACATCACAAATGGATTTATTTCTTCAATCTTCTTTCCAAGATTTCCCCTTTCTTTACTCAAACTAAATCTGGAAAGTTGAAAAGAAAGTCACAATAAATTATAAAATGGTTCATTTGAAAATTTAGATTTGTTGTCGAGATCAAGAACAAGAAATTGTCCACTAGAGGAAAACCATTTGAGAGTTACATTAATTCAATTGTTTATTTTAGATTATGCACAGAAAAAAAATAATTTATTCGTTTTTTCTTACGAAACTTTTAGGTATCTTGATGTTATACTATTATAATTGATTAATTTAAGTTAAATTGAGATATTGTGAATGTAACAGAGTCAAAGTGAATATTTAAACCTCAGTCATATAGCAATATTTATAAAATGTTTACACAAGATTGACTCTTACCTAATTTGAAACAACAAAAACTTAAAGTCAAACTTTAACTTGTTAGAAAAATATAAAATTTCAATTTAACTGATTTATTATTTCATTGATAATTTGTTTATTTTCACCATTGAAAATACTTAAAGTTTATTAAAATGATCATTTTACACTCCAGGTTGACTATTTTAAGGGCTAAAACTTTTTCTCCCTTATTTGTTTATCTTCATTTATTGATTTTATACTCAATACTTTGTTTAAGGAGTTAAAGGAAATGTATTATTTTTCAAATAATTAACAGAGTTAGTGTAGAAGAAAAATAAAAAGAAAAGAGAAGGGTGTTATCATTCTCACAATAAAATAAAGTATAACATAATGTATGTACCTTTTTAAGATAATAATAATAATAATAATAATAATAATAATAATAATAATAATAATAATAATAATAATAATAATAATAATAATAATAATAATTTTTTAATTCATATATATAGTAATGATAAATTAGAAAACATTAATTTTATCTGGTAGGATGACTTATCTAGTTTTCTTATTGATATTTTTTTTAAATAACATAAATTTACCGAATTATCGATTTTTAGAGTTTCATGAGGTTTAATGTTTCTTCATTAGTGATTTTTTACAGTACTATATATATTGCTAACATTGTTATAGTGTAAGTATGTGAATTTTATTTTAAAAAAAAAACTTCAAAATGTAATTATTGAATGCCTCTTAGGTTTATATTTATTTAATGCATTTTGAAACAAAAATAATTTTCATTAGTTGTTAGTAGGATAGGATATCACTGCTAAAACTGAAAACCATTAACGAAGCATATGCGATACACTGTCTCTCGGAAAAGTTAAATGAAAACAAAATAAACTATTAATTATTATGTAATTGTATTGCATATGAGATAAATAGTTTTTACTTATATATATATATATATATATATATTTAAATAATAATAATGAAAATTATATTATTTTAAAATTTAATTACATATGTTTTCAGCGTAAAATAGTTTTAGACGAAAAATGTTAATAATATAATTTCTAACATATTATCTACTGTTGATTAAAATTATAAGAAATTCAATATTTACTAAATAAGAAGTGAGACATGATTTATTTTATTTTATTAAATTGTAATAATAAAAGAGTGTATTAGACTATACGTTTTCTAATTATTTCTTACTTTTTAGACATTTAATAGGAAAATTATCTCATAGCAGTGGTAGTTAAACAATAAACAATAAAGTGGGAAGAACTCGTTGTTCATTCCCAAAAAACAATTTCTTAAGAGATAATATTTTTTAATTACAATACCTCGGTTCTTGTAATTTTAGTTTTTTTTTTAATTTAAATTAATTGATGTTGCTATATCTTTAATTAATTTTAATAAAATAATTTATATTTATAATATATTATTATTATTATTATTAGTTTAAGTAACAAATTGCTTTCTAGGAAACGGAGATAATAAACTATAATAATTATAAAAAGAAGTAGTAGAAATTAAGTTTCATATTTCTCGACTCAGTAAAACTGAATTAAGGATTCTTGTAGAAATATTACCCTGAAATTATTGAATATAATTATTGTAAAAATATTGTTATCTTTACATTTTAAAATATTGTTAGTGAATATAATTTGTGAATAATTTTAAAAATAATAATATAAAAATAAAATATTAAATAAACTCGACTATCCTTCTTAATCAATATAAAAATAATTAATTTTAGCACCTCCAAATTATACGAAACACCACAGATCCTAATAAATGGGAAACATACACATGATAAAATATTTAATGTTTAGACCAAATTTCCATATTAATTAAATTAATGTCTCATTAACTGATTTCAGTTACAGTTTTGCAAATGTAACGTTGGTTTTCCAAATCTTAAAGCTGAGTCGTCAACAAAAGAAAACCAGAAAACCATGAAAAATCAGAAAAACCAGAAAGAGAAAAGAAGAAAGAACTTGACTGGACCCACCAATTTGTTTTCCTTTTCCTCATTTTCTAACATTTCATGTAAAAGGAAAATAAATACAAAATGTTCACCAACTTTGTTTTATACTTACTACCGTTACAAAGTAACTAAAAGAAAATCAAATTAATTAACACTCACAGTTTTTAATGATTCTTTTTTTTACATTAACTGTGTGAATATGAAAAAAAGAAAAAAAGTAATTTTTACATAATTTTGCCTTATGTTTGAATCATTTGAAAAGATGGGAGTTGAAGTGGAATTGTAAAAGGTGAAGAAGAGGTAGAATTGAGGAGAGAGAAAGAGAAAGAGAAAGAAGTTTTTTGAGCATGATTGTCCAGTCAAATTCAACATCAGTTACTTTCCATAATGTCATTGCTTGGTTTCTGTGTTGTATCCATAAGAAACAAAATTCACAACTCAAATCCAGACAATAATATAATACAGAGTCATTTGTATTTGTATGTTACTTTTGCTTACCTTAGACTTTCAAACGCTGCTTATTTATTACAACATTTGTTTCCACGTCCCTCTCACTTTCCCTGCACACTGCATATTCAATGCTTTCTGCAGAAAGCGGCATGACTCTCAATATCTCGTTCAACCATTTCTCTGTGCTGTGATTCCTTTGAGTCTTTGGCCTTTGCATGCAACTCTTGGTCACTCCATCAGTGATAACCTTTTGAGATTAAGATCAAAATGGTATGGGAGTTCACCTTGGTATCTGTAATTCAGTGTCTAACAAAGGTTTTCCGTTTTTCTTGTTTTCTTATCATTTTTCACTCAGAAATGTTCATTTCTTTACCCCTTTGATGCAGGACTTATGTTGGGTTTGAATGCTTCGGGGCTCTTGATACTTGATTCAAGTAAGGGTGATTTATAGTTATTGTGCGACTTTTGGCTTCTGTACTCAAAATTCTTCATCATTCCCTTGTTTTATATTTTCTTTACTTTTTTGTGCTTTTGCTTTTTTTGGTTCTGGTTTAGAATGTCAGGTGTTACGGCTAATAGTGATTTTCTTGTACTTGAATATAAGAGTTGTTATTGTACGGATTGATAGTGTTTTTGTCTTTACCTTGTTTAGCTGATTGTTCTAAGGTTTTGGTCGGAATAGTTTCCTACACTTAAAGTCAGTATTCGGTGGTCGGAATAGTTATTCAACGCTTAAGTCATTGTTTGAATGATTTGAATGAGTATTCGGTGGTCAGAGTAGTTATTCGACGCTTAAGTCATTATTAGAGTGAGTAGTGGTCGAACTAGTTTTTCTATCGGTATTCGAGTGAGTATTCGGTAATCGGAATGAAGGTCGAACTAGTTCTCCGATGCTTCAGTAAGTATTTAGTAGTCGAACTAGTTTTTCTATCAGTAATTGGAACAATGGTAGAAGTAGTTCTCCGATACTTAAGTCAGTATTTGATGATTAATACTATTGAAAACGTAGATTTCACCTCAGTGTTAACTTATTTATACGGTTCTCAAAGTTAATTCTGGTTTAATCTGATTGTTAATTTCATTATTTATTTGTGATTTTAGGTTCCTATATTTGTTTGTCAAGATTTCCAAGACCGTTTTGTAGTTGTTTCTGGTGTGGTTTGTTGAAATGATATCAGTCCAAGCATGATCTAAATGAAGTCGATGGTGTCGGATATTAGTGGTCTCGGCCATGTACATTGCAGGATTATCTTTGGTAAAGGATACTTGTTGTCTAGTACCAAGAATATGTCAGGCATTTCAAGACCAAGTCAGCAACAAGGAACGGAAAGCAAGAGAGGAAAAGAGAAGGTTCCAGTCAAAGAAGTAAACGTGAAAACAACTAGGAAAATTAGAATTGTGTACACTGACCCTGATGCTACAGATTACTCAAGTGAAGAAGAAGATGATAAGTTGTTGAGCAATGGCTATCAGTTTGATGGTTGCTCCAAGAGGGTTGTCAAGGAAATCTTGCTTCCATGCATGGAAAGCAAATTACAAGAAGAGAATTCTTCACAAGATGTAAACAGTGAAAAGATCAAAGGCCATTTTTCAAGTAGGAGGATGAGGAAACCATCAAGCATGTACAAAGGTGTTCAACGAAGGAAATGGGGGAAATATGTAGCAGAAATTAGAGATCCTATTAGAGGGGTCAGAGTGTGGCTTGGTACATTTGATACTGAACAAGAGGCTGCTATGGCTTATGAGAGGAAGAAGAATGAGTTTGAAAGCTATTTGTTGGCTTCGAGCAAAAGGGATGCAGTGGCTTTTGACAGCGCCAAAGAAATGTTGTTTCATCAATCTCCATCATCAGTGCTTGATGTCAGCACTGCAAAAGCTCCACTAGATGTTCATGACCTCAATGATTCAGTCAAAGAAAAGGTTAATGTGGAAAAAGTTGGTGAAGGAGGAAGCATTGATGCAGAACCAGTTAATAGTGAAGATAATTCAACACAACATTTGCTAGAGGAGCCAGTTGTGCCATCATTGTTTGGTCATGATGATTTCTATTTGGATGAAGCAGAGAAAGGGAGAATGCTGCTTGGTAATGACTTTTATGATTTCGTGGACAATGACATCAAAGGTGGTTTCATGTGGAATGTGGAACATGGGGAAGCCACTGTCCTTCCCCCTGTGGACAGTGCTTTTGATGAGTTATCTTGGATTGATGAAACTCTAGATTGGGAAAGCTCATAAAGTTTTTTAATCACTTGTTTGGATGAGTTTTGACATTAGTTTTTCAGAAAAGAATTTCTTCACAAGTCAAAATTTTTTGTATAACTTACAATTAAAAATTTTGATAAGAGAATTTCTATAAATGAATTTGTTGATAAGTTAATTTTAATTTATGAAAAACTTTTTCTTTTACCTTTTCTTTTATAGAAGAGTTTTACTGGCTGCAGTTATTATAGAGTATATATGCTAACAAAATGAGTTTTAGCATATTGCATTTTAATTGTTGACACTTAAGGCTTTCTTTCCATTGTCAAGAATTCTTGAGATTTTTGTTGCAGATTGGAGAAACTAGTTGTAGTTTTTCAATTTTGATAAGAAACTAAATCTGTTTCATATTTTCTTCAGTGTCCTCAAGTCTTTGATCTTTTTCCTTCTTTCTTATTACATCCACATTGCTCCCAACTGTGTACTTTATTTGGTTTTGGTTACTGTTATTGCATGGAAAATCAAAACAAAAAGAAAATGCCAAAGTAAAGTTAAAAGCAAAAGTGTTACAATCACGAATAATAAATGTTCCCCTCATGAAAATTTTTAGAGACTATTTTCCCCTAACACGTAAGCACAAAAAACATTAAGCATGGATAATTGAACATATCCTTGTTTATTCCTGTTCTGGTCGTGGTTTTCTGACAACGAGAATGAATAGGTTTGGATTAACTTATTCGTAAGCTTTTCTTAACGGAGAAAAAAAAACCTAACTTCTAAAAATATTCTTTCTAAAATAACAAAAGTTATATATCAAGTATCTGCTTGGTTTTCGCTAAAATGGCCAAATGGATAAAAATTCCTTTCATATTTTCTTCAAGTTTAAGTGTAATAAGTCAACAAATAAACAAAAACAACCTAAACTTGTGTTATCAAAGAAATAAAACATCCATGATGTGACTAAACTTTGAAGTACAATGGGTAATTATTTGAAGAATTGGAGGGGAAACGAGGGACATAAAAGGCAATGTCTCATGAATTGATAAATACTTCACTATTATATTTGGAGGATTAGAGTTTCAATTTTGAAGATGCTGCATAAAACTCTCCAAGAGAGTAGTCAACAGCAAATTTGTCTTGGAATATCATAATATTTTAGATATAAACCAACTGCTCTCTGAACATCGTAACAGCTATGCTCTACAGCAAGTTCTTGATGAATTTTAAAGCATTTCAAGTTCCACGCAACATCAGAGCAAGAAAGGAGGAGTTTGCAGATCAATTGCAAGACGATGTTTATCAAGTGCAATTCACAGCTAGATCTCGTCATGCTCCTTCACGGCGAAAGGAATCAGAAGAGTAAGAAATCTTGAAAGGGAAAGAGGTGGACATAATGGTACGATTCCATGAGAATTACCATGGTGACAATGCTTTGATTCTCAATCTCCATATTTGTTAATCAGCTTAAGGTTCAGACGTCATACATTGTTGTTGTTTGCTAAAAGCCAACTCACATACAACAGCTAGGTGATCACTTCCCCATTTCTACAAGGCATAACAATCATAAAGATATTGATAATCCAAATCCAAAGTGGAACAAGATACATAAGCACATTACCGAATATTGTTTCAAGAACTAGCTTTAAGTAGATTACCTCACTAGGGAGTCCTCCAGATCTTCTAAGAATATCAATTGGCAAGGTTTCAAGAACTCTAAGTGGCACAAGATCATCAGAATGCCTGATTACCAATGACATCGGTCACAACTAACAAACAAATAATCTGAAAACGCATATAATTTTTGGCGTTTTTAAACAGTATAATTACCAGATATAATCAACAGTTCCCATGAACTTGGAGTGGTATGATGTTGCCAAGGGCTCCCCAATATCATCTCTTGTTCTATGGTCTCCCTGCAGCCATTAACTACATGAGATTTATGAAGATTAAGTGGGAAATATCACAACTGTTTGAATATCCAATGAAAATTTTAGAGTTTCCCATATTAATATTTCATGTACAATCTTTTATATTACAATCACAAAGAAATTGCCGATTGTAACGATTTTAGCTGGCAGATTAAAACAGCATACAGGAACACCACTATAAGCACTGCGGAGTTTGAGCTGGTGCTGAAGATGAGTGATTCCTTTCGCCCCTGTTGCAAGTCTTAGTTCTTCCACACTCCATCTATATAACAATTGCCTCGAAAGAGTCATCGAAATGCTGCACCAGATACCCAAATAATTATTAGAGAATACCTAATACCTAAAGTTTGACGTAAACAATGATGATAACCCTTCCCTCTAAAATGGGACAAATAATAACAATACTTCAAACAGAGGCAAGAAACTGGTTGAGTGAACATCTTGGTTTAGAGGAAGTTCTCAGTTCTATCAATTATATAGAAATATAGTACAAAGGGAATCTCGTAATTAGGGAAATAAGGTTACAAAATCAATTACATGTTCTATAGCCTAATTAGGTACATCGAATAAAAAGGATATAATTAAAACATAATTTACAGCATAAACAAGGAAATACTCCACAACAACAAAAAAGGCAATAATATTATTATATCATTAAGAGCAACAAAAGACCGCATTATCCATATCAACAAATAATCTACAGTCTTGAAAAATAAATGATCCTTAATCTGTTCCAGAATTGAGAATTGTGTTTTTCTTTTTCTATAGGAGAGAGTGGGGAGGGAAAGTTATAACAGAGAGTAATCAAGACTAAGACTTAGGAAAGACACAAAAACTACCCAGCATCATCACGAATGTGTGATCCGAAGAGTCTGTTGGACTGGACTTCAAGCTGTCCTGACATATTTCGGCGATCATGTAACTGGATGTCTAACTGCAATACAATAAGCAATACTAATAAACACTGAAAACTCATCAATGACCCCCTCTACTAAAAGAACAAGTCACTCTAACTGTATTTGGATTTTTCCATTAATTGAATGGAATGGGACAAGTAAGGATGAACTGAACAGGGAGGGGAATTAATGACACAAAGCTAGCTTTCCTTTTGTTCATAAGATTAACGAGGGAAAAGAACTTTTGGGTTCCTCTCATTCCAATCAAATTCCAAGGGAACAAAAATTGAATTTTTGAAAGAAACAAAGGGCGAATAGATCCTCTTGAATTCCTTTACCATCCTATCTATTTTCAAACTCCCAAACAATGGAATATGTTCCCCTTTTCCCCATACCCTTTCTGTTCCCCCATTATCTGTAATCCACAGAAATTATTTACTAAAGGTTTGAGACACTACATATAGTCAAATTTCTCAGATGCCGCACACAAATAAGCTAAAACTAGAGAGAATATACCATGACAAGGAGATGCCAAACTCACCTTTGACGAAGACAGAAACTTATATATGGCACTCTGACAGCATGAGATGAAACAAAAAAACAATGAAATAACAGCATATTAGATAACTAAATTGAAACAGATAAACTACCAAGTATAAAGCAATATCATACCTGTGGAACACTATTTAAATCCCCAGCAATAATAACAGGGATGTTGCCCCATTCTTGTGACAACTTGTAAGCTTTATCAAGTAAAAGTCTGACCTGTCCATTGCCATGTAGCAAGTTTCCATAATAATAATAAAAAAAGATTAGACAACTTAATTAACTATAGACCCAAAAAATAAAATATTAAAAAGTTTAAAAATGAATCACATGCACAAACACAAATGACTATACATGAAAAATAAGTATAATGCTACTCATCTAGTTAAGTACCTGGCCCAGTTTGATGTCACCACGATTTGGGTTGAACAGCACATGTATGTTTCCTACAACAAATCTTCTTTTTCCTGTGGATGGTTCCCTATAGATGGCGATCATATTAATTGCCAAGTGGAAAACTTGAAAAATCATTGGCCGTGAAATAGACACCACGTGTGTGTGAGAGAACATATGTGAACAAATGAGTGTACAAATTAATATTTCCAAAATTTACAATTTTAAACTTTGCCGCTAAAAATTAGCCATGCAATAAAGTTTTAAGAAGACAAGGAAATAATAGAAACAAGTCACTGGTTGGTATGCACTAATTTAGTATAATAGTAGTCATTCAAGGATAATGGAATAGAAGCACACCCAAGTGTTATGCAAAACCATGTCAAAGACTGCAAATGATTGTGTTCATATTCCCCATTTTAGACATGTAAAACTTACATTGTGGTTAGGTTACATGCGTCAGATTCTTTTTTATCGTGGTTTTCCTGTAAATTGATAATAAAATAGAGTAATAAGATATAAAAACATTTGGTTTCATTGCAGCGAGAACACATGTATGCATAGCATTCAGGAGGAAGTACAACAGAATATAAGATGGGGGGATTTAAAAATTTGTATCACAGATCATAAATCCTTCTAATGAAAGACAACAGAGCAAATATAAAATAGGATGGAAACAACTTAGAAAAATAAAACCAAACCCAAAATACCTCCAAAATACACAGCTGGGCAACATTGTTACGCATGCCAAATCTTTGGAACTCTATATCTTCTTGATGCAAAAGATTGAATCTGCATTCACATTACAAAATATAATTTAATTAGGCCAAATTAGGGATTTGATATTTTCTCAATTGATATGTTCTATGTTAGCACATTTTTGAAATGTTGGTTTTCTGTTTCATCAAGAAACACTTTGCAGCTCATTTACTTATTTTCAAAGGACAACAATGTAAGATATTAAATAAATTGATTAATATAGGATACAAAAACTCAATTACTGAAATGATTTATGGGTTAGGGAACCTACAACTTGTCTTTCCAAAATACAGCACATCCATCTCGTGCTTCCCCAGTGCGAGCCTGTGACAAATGAAAATAATGATCCACAAAGGTACTTGATTAAATATTAGGAGTTTCAAAACTAGCATCATAGTTTAAATATGTATGTAATATACCTTGTAAATACCTTTAAAGCCACTGTTCCGGAAAAGATTGTCTAAATCATTAAAATGATCAACCTCCTTCAGACACAAGATTTATGAGAAAGCAATTCTTGACAATACAAATCTACAATGAAGTTAGCTTACAATTTCAAGCAGAGGATAAATACTAAATCGGGTACAACTAAGATGTTTGAGTGTGCCAACGGGAATTAACATCAGTGTAACTTGTGTCTCAAGAATTTATCTGTTTTCAAATGAATACATGTAATCAAGAGCTGTGGTTAAGTAAGAACCCATGTCAGTTAAATCAGTTTCGTTGGGTCTCCTTGGGTTAATGTCCAAATTTGTCCCTGAAAGCGTGTTGCTCTGTCATTTTAATCTTTGAAAGCAGCATAATTATTAAAATCCCTGAATGTGAAAAAAGTTACTCAATTTCGTCCTTCTGTTAAATTTAATGTCTATGACTACGTGGTACATGGTCTGCCTTTATGGCAATTGAAGTTGTACACATGGATGACATGTGGCAGTCCAAAGGAAGTTTTCTTTTTCTACTTTTTCAAGAATTATGACGGCACATGTCATTTTTTATTTCATTCTTGAATTTAAACACTTACTGTCATCCTGATCCTTGAAAGTATTTTCAAATTTTTAATTAAGTCTTACATTACACATCAATTATTAGCAAAGACATCCCATTTTCATTTCTTATTTCTCATATTTTCTACATATCTTTTACACTATTTTTGGTCCATCTTGACTTTCATCTCTTCCACTTCTATATTAAGCTCACCATTTAAAAATTAATACTTGCAACCTCAAGGTGTGTTGATTCCTAGTCTCAAAGCTCAATATTGATCTTGAGCTACTCTTTTACATTGTCACTGTTTTGATTCCTTTGACCAAATAAATATATGAAGGTGAATGACTAAAAAATTTGCATGATGTATTTGTTCATACAACTATTATACTAATTTATGAATGATTACATATGGTAGGAGTTGTTAATTAAATCCAAGATGCTACTGACAAGATTCTATAAGATTTCAAACAAAACCTTCTATCTAAATCAAGTTATTAATTACACAGTATTAATGAGTATAAAATTTTTAGAACTTAGTTTTAAGCTCCTATGATATTTAAAAACATATTTTAAAGCTTACATTCGATCTTGTGAGTATTTAAATTTTAAATGGTGAACTTGATATAAAGATGAATAATAAAAAAAGTCAAGGTGAACCATAAAATATGTGAAAGGATGGTAAAAATATGAGAAATAAGATGACGATGTCTTGGCTAATAATTTATGTGCAAGGTAGGATTTAATTGAAGATCTTTCAAGGATCAAAATGACAAAAATCCTAATAATTTTTTTTGTAGCTTTCAAAGCTTAATAGAGATGCATAAATCCTAATGATAATATATAACAGCCAGAAGGACTACCTGGAAACACAGTATGCTGGCGTTATAGTTATTAATCTCTTCAAGTATCAGCCTTTTCCGCCTGTCCCACCTCAAGAACCTATGTGGAATATTAGAATACAAATCCAGATGATTTGATGCATTTTCAACACCAAGTATATTGTATGAAACAACCACAATCTTATCTGCAAGGGAAGGAACAATTCAGAATACTAAATATAAGATAAATACTATTTAATCTGAACTCTAAATGACACAACTAACAGGGGCACCCAAATAGAATTCAAATTAATTATTATTTCCCTAGAAGCAGATAGCCTTGTAATTCTGAGTTCTGACCCACGCAATTAGAACAATCTTTTGAAGAGAAAACCCATCTCCTGGAACACACTCCGCACCCAAAAAAGGGAGATTCCAGCTCAGACGTTTTCTGCTTTGACGAATAACAAGTGCATACATTTTCTGGAGGAGGGCTTCCACAATCGTGGCCTGCCATACCACCGGCCAGGATAGACATCATGAAATCAACTAGCTCTAGAATTTTATATTCACTCAAGAAAATTCCTTATTAGGGTGCCATTGACATATAACCTATTTTATTTTACATCTCCTTTCCATAACATCATGAATGTAGCATTCATAGTAACAATCCACCAGAAGCAACACACAAATCACAAACCGTTTAAGCGTTTACCAAATGTCACACTCACACACATTAATCAATAAAATGCCTCTTCGTTTTACCTAAAAGCACTCATCAAATCAAAACACTCCTCAATTTTCAAAATCAATATTCAACGCCATCAATTGGAAGCTATCCTATCAATTGCATATGCCCTTGAATCCTCTCTCTGTTCTTATTATGTCTTCAAATTCACACACAGTATTAGAGAAACGGAACACTTATTGAATGCAGATTCACAGTGAAACAGAATTCGAATGAATGATTGTTCTGACCCGTGCAATTGGAACAGTCTTTGGAAGAGACAACCCATCTCCGACTCCGACATTCAGAATGAGAACGTCTTCTTCGTTTTGCCGGAGAATTTTCCGGCGAATGCCTCCGACGCTTGCGCCGAACCATGTTTGTGCTGCTTCCACGATTCATGCCCAGTGTTGATACCTTGTGTTGAACAGTTTCTCTTGTGCTAAATTATAGTAATAATTAACATTTTTTAATAAATATTTTTACCATAATATTACTATTTGTTTTAGAGACAAGGTTATTATATAATTTGTATCTATATTGATAATTAATATAATAATTTATCTTTTCTTTGTTTATTTACATGAATATTAATTTTGCTTTTTTAGATAAAAAGAGTATATATTAATAGTGTAATTTTTTTTTTCAACTAATTATAAGTTATTATTTTACATTGTAAGTTTATATCTTTCATAAACTATTTCATTAAATGAATATTTTTTGCAACGGATAATAATTTCAGAAATTTTACATGAATATAAATGAATTTATATTTGTGTTCAAAATTTCTTCTCAAACAACTTTTTCAACTCAACTTGGTATACTTATTCATATGAAGTCGTTAAACATGATTTTGATTTTGTGATCAAATAAATAAAGAATTTCACTTTTCTCTTTGAATGAATATCTCCAAAACTTGTTCAAAAGCAAATTCTTCCTGATGTACATTGTTTATCTCTTTATTAACTACTTTGATATTAAATAGATAAAGATTATAAAACATATATTCTTTATCTCTTTATTAACTACTTGATAAAAATTATAAAACAATTTATCTCTTTATTAACTATTTTAATGCTAAATAGATAATAAGATTATAAAACATACAGTATTTTAAGAGCAATTACCAATACTTTTATAATTAAAGTAATATGAGTCATGCTTCATGAGAGAAAAAAAAAATGATAAAGATTAAATACCATATTTTACTACCATACAAAGATAATAAGGAATTTTATCGAAATATTTATAATTCATCCTCAAACTAAAACATCCATAACAATAAATCTTAACCAATAAATTATATTATCACTAGTAAATCTTTGAAATATTTGACTTAAACAATATTTTAATTTAATTATTCATTTGAAAGAATATTTGACTTAAACAATTTATAAAGAAATGCTAAAATTAAGAGAAAAAAAATTATTATTTGATCAAGTAGTAAATGTTTATCCTCTCAATTTCATTAGGATTGTTTTTTTTTTTTTCAAAAATACAAATATTTTAATTCAATTATTCATTACATTTATACTAAAAACTCATTTTTTTTCATCTTTTTAAGATTATGACAAACTCAAATATGATAATATACATATTAATACTTAACTCATTTCAAATTCAGTCTAATAAAATAAAGTGAGCTCATTACATAAATAACTATACACCAAAGTTTTGTTTTAGTAGTGTCAAACTCTTTTTTAACTTTTTATCATTTGATGTCTTAATTTATATAATTTATACTTTTAGTAAAGTAGGTGTTAATATGTTAAATAACAAATTGGGTGAACATGACATACATGATATGTAATTTAAACAAATCAATCTCAAATATTATAAATCAATTCAATCATAATCATTGATCTCAATATTTGTGACAATATATATAAACAATTATAATAATTTCAACTCATAAAGCTAAAGTGAAGCTTGTAAATTAGATAATGACTCACCTATTGAGCAAAATAAAATTTATTGAGTATATTTAGTAAGAAAGTTATTCTAACTATTCTCACATTTGTATTCATTGGACAAACAGATCAAGTTTGTTAAGTATATCAATTTTTTTGAAAATGTAAAAAATAACATGGAACTCCAAATTGAAAGAAATACTTGAATCAGTGAAAAATAATATCTAAGAAAAAAGTTATTGTAAAAAACAAGTAAAAGTAGCTAAAAATACAAAATTAAAATAAATTTATATATAATCCAGTTTATTAGTGTCACCTAGTCAAAGGGGATATCTTTTGCAAAGAACAGTATAAATATGAGCTATGCTTGTTCAGCCTAAATGGGCCATGAGTGAGATGAGTGGAATAACTCTTTATTCAATTCAAATATTAAATCTTAATAAAGGACCACAACTAAAATGATAATCATAAATTGTTATCATTACTACAACCAACTCCAGGTATATATCAAATATTACAAACAATAATTTATAAAAAAAATAACTAATATTTTAATATTTACTAGGATACTCATTTTTTAAGTGATAATCAATTAATATTAAGTAGGAAAATGCATTGCTTAGAGTAATGATTAGATTATAAAATACAATGATGATTCTTATTGATGAAGACAACTTCTATTTAGATTAGTTTATAATGATAAAAAAAATATTAGTGGTTAGAATGATTACTATTAAAAAAATAAGTTAAAATTTAAAAATAAAGTATATAAAAAATGTTTTTCAATATTATACATGTAAAAATCTAAAAGAAATAAATTTAAAGATTCGAGTAAAAATAGTGAAAAGAAAAATTTTGTTCAATCCATTTATCTATTTTTTTTTCTATCTACACACAAAGGTATAATCTAATAGTAAAGGAAAAATATCGTTCCAAAAAATTAGAGAAAATGTAAAAAAAAAAAAGATAAAATAAGAAAGAAAATAAAGAAGTGAAGAAAGAAGCATAAAAAAGAAGAAGAAAAGGAAAATTCAGACAAATCTTACATTATCCAAGAACAAAATCTTCATTCTAAAAAGTCTAATAACTAAGA